>JGI24022J15233_10000114_pt1 | contig 33333 bp, 16 predicted proteins | sample Ectturendosymbi2_FD_15233 | JGI IMG/M metagenome (IMG submission 15233)
CGGGGGGAGACACTGCTGTGGTCCGAGTGGCCAGGCACCATTCACCAACTGACCGGCACCAGTGGGCGACCCAGCACAGTCCGGCTTTGTTATGTCATGTCATTTTTACCTGGCCGAAGACGATGTCCTCCATGAAAGCGAGAAGGTCTCCAAAGCTAAGATCTTTGAACAGTTGACAGCAGCCTTTCAACCTGAGAAGATCAATCGATACATGTGCGTCCGAGGTCAAAAGCTCATAAAAGTATCGTCAAGTTGGAACACACGCACGTTTCAGTGCTTTGCTCCCCGCATTCTTACAATACCAACTGTTAACCTCGCTTCCATCTGGTTTTGCCGAAACTAATCGTCCCAATCAATGAAGCATACAACAAGCAATTATGACGTATAAAAGTATTTTTTAATGTTGTATGAAAAAGCTCAATCCTTGAGCTTGCTTTATTTACATATTTTTGTGTTTGTTATTTTTAATGGGTGTTATTTGTCAAGTAAGGTGACAGATATGCAATCTTGAAAAAAATTTTTCAGCAAAAAGTTAAAAAACACTTTCCTTTCTAATAAACCCATTACCTTATCAGCGTCATAATCCCGACGTATTTACGTCATTAATTCGGAGATTCTCCTTGTTTTTTAAAAGTAATTTCGGGACGACACTGAGGCAAATGGTTTGATAATATGGGATCTATCTTCAAACGCCGCTTCAAAACATGAAATGTCCGCTAAGCACATTACACGAGCATGAATGTGATTGCTTTGTTTCCACGCTAGCCCCTAAATGACTTGGTACCTTTTCATCCAGTGTGAAGTTTCCACTTTCCAGAACTGAACTTTTAACCAGCATAGAGTGATGAAGCTTCTATCAACTTCAAAGTTCTGAAATAGACAAAAATGTACACTCAGATTCATTTTACACTGCACTGCATAATTCGCTAGGGAGCGGTGATTAAGTTCTTTGTTTTTGTTCATATGTAACATCGACTAGTAAGTAGAAAGAAGTTTATTTCAATATGTACGGGTTGTAAATAAAAGCCCAACCGCGTGAGGGAGCGCGGCGTTTCACCGTAACACGACATTTCTTTATTAGAAACAGATGCAGTGGAGTAAAACTCCAAAAATACGACCTTATTTAGAAGATTTAACCAGAAACAACCAATCAAACAGTATGCAGAAATAAAAGCAACTCTTTTCTTAAATATTTGATAACCTGGCAACCGCTAAGGTTTGATTTAATCGACTGAACTGCTGATTGACTGCTGCAGCTTGGGAAGATAATTTTTTGCTCAATAAAACCTTTGCCGTGCAACAGTTATTTGTTCGATTTGAGGTACTGTACGGCAAAAACCTTTTCCAGAAAGAGAATTTCAGAGACTGAAGCGATTCATTCATTCACCCCAAACACGTGTTTCCCTCGCGAATGTCGGGGGGGGTGCAGCACCCTCAGGTGTCGTAACGGTTTTTATCAACCTTTGATAGTTCTGCTGGCTTCACACTAAGACAAGACTAAGCCAGGTCCAAGACTTAATCACGCCAGCACCTGTCCTTGATTGACCTCGGGGCCGCTTTCCGATGGATATTCAACAACAAGACTCGACTCACCAAACACTTTTGATTCAAATTAATTACGTGTGGATCACAATCACGCAAATGCCAAGCACTAGAGCCAAAGCACTGTTGCACATGAGTGCTCTTATTTGGAAAATCGGCACTACATTCAAGTCTTTACGACTAGTAACAGGTACCCATCAACAGCAAACTCTCTCTAACTCCTCCGCAAAATTCTTCTCAAGCAGCTCTCGTCAAATACTTTTTCGAGATCCACTAAGCATGTGATGAGAAGGTCCTGCTCCTTAAACGCAGAACAGTCCGTGAATGACAATTAATTCTTGATAAATAAATCAAGTAATGCTCGAATTCATCGAAACTGAACTGGCTTCACAATTCCGGACAAAAAANTTNTCACATCGTTTTNCTGCGGCCGCTGTAGCCACAAAATTACGTTACTATGAAAAAACAAATTGAAACAGTTGCAAAGCCCAAGGTCGCTGAAACTCCGATAGGAGGAAGATTATACATGTTGTTACCCAAGTAAAAAATACTACCATGTAGTAAAGTAACAGTGCGGTTTAGTGAAGCCTGTACAGAATATACTTACATAATTTATATTTGGAAGAACTTGCAAACAAGCTTTGAACAGATTTGGTGTTAAATATTCATACAGACATGAACTCAGTGTGGATGAGGAATCAATATTCAGAAATGATTTGTAATCCATTGACGATGACTCGTCATCCAGGATGTCCAGCAATAAAATATGGGACTCTGGTTGTATCCAGAAGTTTGAAAAATCCTATTTGTGAAAAAAGATGAAAATTGCGCAGCATTCGCTTTAGATCAGTGGTTCTTAATCTTTTTCTCTGCCACGCCTCCCTCAAGTAATTGTCCTTTGTTTCAAGCCCCCCTGACTTTAAATAATTTGCAAAAACAAATGCATTTATTGATCACACTTTCCATGTTTTAGGGGGCGGAAGGCCTCGCGCCCCCCCTGGGGAGACACGCCCCCCCCGGTTAAGAACCACTGCTTTAGATATTGACATTTACTCAACATTCATTTTAGATATTGACATTTATTCAACTTTTATTTTAGATATTGACATTTACTCAACATTCATTTTAGATATTGACATTTATTCAACTTTTATTTTAGATATTGACATTTACTCAACATTCATTTCAGATATTTATTGACATTCATTCAACATTCAGTAGTAGTGTATTGTTTTTTGAGACGAAATTGTTTCACACAGTCCATAGACCATACAGCATTGCGTAGAATATAATGCAGAAGCTACAGAATATTTAAGGGAAAACTTCACTTTCGATATTGCATTTATTCAACATTCATTTTAGATACTAAAATTTATTGACACGTTTGACAAAAGCGGTGGCAATTGTTTTGTTGCAAATGTGTAACAAAACATCGTCACAAAATATATATCTACAGAACCACACTGTAGATGGTAAACTCTTATCAAACTTCAAATGGCAGCAAATGATCATATTCTATTTAAGTAGAAGTTAAGAACACGACACTGAAAGAGGCGCGCAAGATTTATCAACACGTTCATTGCAGATTTCAAGTCAATACCTGGTCACACCTGCCTACCTGCACAGGTTTGCACAACTTAAAGGTCTTCATCAGTGTGAACAGGGCTTTTAATCTTTTGTAATCTGTCCCGTCAAGAGATTGGTAAGTGCTTTGCTCTAACCTAAAATATATTTGAAGTTTAACAAAAGCTCTTCAAACTTCTGTGTCCATGTCTTCCCAGAATGGCAACGCATTTCGCATCGAAATACGCCAACTTCAGGCCTTATGTTAAAAATACTAAACAAGCTTCAAGTGTAATAAGAATATAATAAAAAGCAAGCTGGAGTTTTGAGTAATTTGTCCTGATGCGAATACTTATATGGAACAGCAATGCAACAACTTTTTAGCATTGTTATCGGTGATTTTCAAATAAACTCTAGCATATTCACTCCCAGGAAACTTTTTCCTGATTTTTGTCAGAGTTTCGACTACGTTTTGCATATTTTTGGTGATTTCCTGACCTGGATTTTTTACAATCTTCCAAACTGGTTTCAGCTGTTTGCTCTCGCTTTCAAACACTGTCTCAGCAGTACTTGGCGTTTGTTAATCGATATTACCTTTGAGCTCTTCTTCGACGGTCCAACAATTAACACTGTGCAGTGTTTACCGGTCACTGACGAGCTATAAACTACTGTACATACCTTCTGCCGATCATTTAGTTAAGAATATGTTTGCTCGTTACAAAAAAACTACATAGTTTTCTGACATCAAGCCTGTTTCAAGTCATCGTCCACCATACTTGCAATGTAAACTCAGTTTATACACAACTCAAAAACACGTTCCCAGGAGTGTGCTGTGAAGTTATATCGAAAAAGTGCTGTAGGATGAACTAACATAGTTATTTCAGGATATTCTCAGGCAAGTTGCCAGTGTATCGCAATCAGAACTGCACAAATAGAATAAAGTCTAAGCAAAAACGCGCTGTAAGACGCCAAAAACTATGCCTTACCATTCACATAGTCGGGAACGTTGCTTCAGCAGCTGTGGCATCACTTCCAAACAATCAAGTTTTTCTAAAACGTCCTCAGTGTTTTGAAAGAGGTAATCAAGCCTAACTGCAAGGACTGCCCATAAATCACACGCACCATTTTCAGCAAGTATAACAGCCATGTGGAACATCAGATCATCAGGCAGTCTGAAATAAAACCAACATTGTGGATATTGTGTATCACTAGTGCACCTGGAAACCAGGACATTAAACTAGTTTTGCCACTAGCCAAATTGAAAGACACGTTCAAGGATCACATTTGAACGAAATTGCAACTAAGACTAAAACTTATTCTAGAAATTAGTTATGTTGTCACTTGGCAATGTTCATAACAGCATCTTCTTTGAGTTCATCACCACTCATGAAGGTCTCATGGTTCAAATTCATATCCCTCAATTGTTCCATCTGTACAATATGCAACGATACTGCAGGAAACATGTACACGGCCATCACCATTAAGAACGAAACATACACTTTTCAATTAATTTATTTAAATACCAGCTGATTCATTATTTAGCAACACACTTAAAATATCGGAAAGTTACACAAGCAACCATATTGAATGTTGCTGTTCATGATACATTGGCAGCAGTGGCGTAACGAGGCTAAGAACCGCCCGGGGCCGACAATAAAAGTGCCGCCCTTTCCATCCCTCAAATTTGTTTATAATTTAAAATGAGGGAAGATTATGTTTCGTGGTTAGTGAAGTTATTAAAGTGACTTAAATGTCAGAATCAAACACTTGCAAACTGAAATTGGTTTCGTCTTGTAATGAAACAGGGAAGCTCTACATTTTCTACTTCGACATTAGAGATTAACTTCACTTCGTGCGCACGAGAACATTAATAAAATTACTTAAACATTTCAATCATACTCTTCGCTAACTGCAAACGAAATTCGTGATGATAACTAGTATCAAGGCAAAAAAAGCAGCTAATAGCATAAAAACTGCTTTAAATTACTTCCACCCTGAACGAAACGCAGCTGTTAGCCACACGTAATGGTGGTAAATTTTTTTGCGCTTGTATTGCCTGATAAGGTTAAAAAATTGTTATTTGTGATGCCAGTTTAATTTTTACTTTTCTTGCTTTGATACCAGCAAATTCACTAATCACATAAGTTAATCTGTTCAGCCACATCTACTTAATCGACAGGAGCAACAGACTGGAAAGTCGGTCCTGTGACATGGTTGATCTGAGGTACGACTTTATTAATTTCAGCATGGAGAATCTTCTTTCTGCTGCTGCTACTGATATAATCAGAATAAAAAAAGGCGAAATGCAATTATTAGGTTTCGCGCTACCTCCTGGAGTTTCTCTTTACACATCTATTTCAGCCATTCACTTCCTGGCGCCTTTGTCATATCACATTCAAAGTCACCATCCAGTTCAGCAAGTCGCAGAACTTCACAAAGAAGTATTTCAAAATTCAAGTTACAGGTATATGCTGGATTTAATGGGCTGTACCTGTTTTTCAACCCTCCTTCTGCATCCTCTGAAAGGGATTTCGGAGATAAACCAGAAAAATAAGTGTGCAGATGGAATGTGGCATCAAAGCGCTTCCAGTTCAGCCACCGGACTTCCACAGCACCCTGAAGATCTTCTTAAGTCTTCTTCTTCTGTAGTTGAAGTACTCGCCGCTTCTTTAAGCAGTTTTCTTATTCTTCGAATCCGTCGAATTCAATCCCAAGTTCTTTACAGGTCTCTTGGCTTTCCCCACTGCTTCAGCAACTATTCTTTCCCTACTTCGATTTAAAAAATATGAGGGCCCCCCTTGCTACGCCACTGAATGCCATGAGGATAATTGCACAAACTTGACACCTCGCCAAAATTTCCGCATGAATGAAAAAACAAAAAAATAATAAGATATAACACGTACTGGTGTCAGTCAGCACAGCAAAATGAGGTAAACACTATCAGAATGACACTGAAAAACAAGTACAAATTCCCCCATCACAGTAAGTTTCCTGGCTTTGTTATTGGCCACATTTGCAAAGCAACATCAACACTAGAAGTAAAAATATTATTACCAGCTTCAGTCTTTACACAAAATTAACCACAACATAATGTTAGACATGTTTGGAGAATGATTTTTGCAAGAAACAAAGCCTTTCTCTACAACTCAAAATGTCGTGCACCTCACACCTGAATAAAATCCAAACACAATTTGGCTTCATTAACCATTTCAGCATCATCAACCAGGCTTGTAAACTTCACATATAAATCACAAAGTGACCACCAAGTCATTCGATAAGCAGGATTGCATTGAACCATACCACCTGGATCCTGATCCATCGTGAAATTTGTAAATACCTGAGAACAAATTTTTATATCAAAGAAGCATTGCAGCTGACGATAACATAATTTTACACAAAAATACCTGTAAAGCATGCGACACAAACAAGGTCTGTGCCCATTTACTGTTGTTCCGATGTCCATCAAAGTCCTTTAGGAGATTTTTCTGCAGTTGGCAAAGATCGTTAATTAAGACAGCACCCACTAAGTTAGCTTAACTCAGATCTATGTTACTGTTGCGATCGGAAATCCCGAGCGGCATGTGCACAAAGCTTCGCACTGTGGCAGCAAGCAGCAATAGAGTTCACACGCCATGATCACTCTATTATTGCTTGTTCACGCCACACATATATGGTGTTGTTCTTTGCGCGCATTCCGTTCGTGGTGAACCGCGCATTCAGCGCAACGCCAGCAGAGAGGTTGCAACATTACCTATGTCTTACAGCAATTAACTCAGATATCCAAAGATGCCAGCTTGGCTCTTTCTTATAAGAAAAATCGGGCACTTATGGAATCAAATATATCTAGATACAAGACTATATGATGCCGTGCAAATGAACACATCAAATTGAGGTACAAAACCTTGATACCCATAAAGAATTGAGAATTACTACTTGGCAGCTATGACACAACCGAAAGTAATCAACGTTAGTGAATGTGTTCTAAATAAACAAATCACCATTAATTGAAATAAATCACAATACTTTATGTCAAACACTACCTCTCGTGCCATTGTAATTCTGCATATTTTTGGTTTTTCTTTATCAAAGCAAAGCATTCATAGGTCTTTATGCATTTAAATAATAGTTTCTTTCCTTACATTGTTCAATGCAAGAATATGACCAATCTGCAAAGGTGCATCTTCAAACAAAATACTTTCAATCAATTCTTGGACTTTGTTTGCAGCAGTATCCCTCTTTCTCAACATTTTAACTTTCAGATCATCATAACAATGGTGAAGTTGCGGGCACTCGAACATATCAACCCAGCTCTGCACAAAATTTTGAATCAGAAAACTGGTGGATACCATCTAAGCCTTTGAAACTACTGTACTTCATACCAAGTCTCTTGTGGTTAGTGACTCATAAAAAAGACATGTGCTCTTTGTTTTTACAGGTGTATTCGTTTTTGAAGCATACATTGCAGTCGCATCTTCCTGTAAGAAAAAAAACAACAAAATAAATCTTCCTGATAAGGTATTAATTTCTACCTAAGAATTTTTAAAAATACAGAGCAAAAGCAATGGTTAGCTTGCATTTATCAAATATGTTTAATCGATATGTTTGAAATTAGGCTGTAACACTAAGTTGCAGTTAAATACAATATTCCTAAACATCACTCATTTATCCAGAAGATTTGTTTCTGCTCAAAAGATAGTAAAGACAAAAACAAAGTAATATGGAAAGCAGTTTTTTTCTGCCACCACATACTTTTATACATTTATGGTATAGCAAAAACAACATGACAATAGGCAAGGCACTAACTTCAGCTTGGATTTATGAGCAGTTTACATTATACACAATGAGAAAGTGAACAGGGTTGCTTGATCAGAATGATATCTTTTTAGATCAATATATCTGTGCACAGATTATTTGCTTCAGCAGTTTCCACAAAAAAGACGTCATTTTATTTTTGTCTTGTTTGATGAGACAATTTAAACAAATGCTATTTCCAATGCAGCCTAGACAATATGAAGGACAATTCTTATTGTCTATAGCTGACTGCATAGTGCATTTCAGTGAAAACCAAACGCAGCCATAAAACAAATAAGCAAAGCCCAATAAATGCACTCACCTGCAATGTTTTCTTTTTTTTGTCACATTCAACCATTTTTTCAAGGACCATTAATTTCAACTTACACAAAAGTTTTGTTGCTGGAAGAAGATGACTTTTATCACAAAGTGTTATTGCATATGAAAGACATCGGCACCTGACATGTTAGAACAATTTAGATGTAAGTTTCTCCAAAAAAAAACATTATTCTAACAAACAAATTGAAGTTTCTCCTGCAGAGATTTTTTCTATTTTGTTCATTTGTCAATGTTTTACTCACCAGCTCAAGAAATTTTTTTCAGAGCAATCATTTAACCATCAGCACATACAGTTTAACAATAACAAAAAGCAATGGGCATTGTATGGTACTACATTTGTTTAATTGTTCACTGTAGCTTTCAAACTGTTACCTATAGCTTTACAAAATCGAAATTAGAGTTGACAAGCATTTATTTACTTTGTATGCTGTCTTGTCACTATAATGCCCATTGCTTCTGTTATTGATATATTGCATGTGCACATGGTTAAAACATAGTCCTAACAAAGTTTACTTAAATAGGTGGTCAAAACATCAGCTAATAAACAAAAAGGAATCACCAGCAGAAAGACTTCAATTTTATTGAAATTAAACCTGGAGACAACTGCAACATAACAACATGAATAGCAGAAAGTAAAGTTAGTACGATTTTTTGGAAAAGTTATAATACTGATATGCATACCGAAACAAGAGGTCCAGAGTTACCCCAAAAGTTGCCACCTCTATACATTGCTGCCAGATATCAGAACAGTTCTTAACCATCAACTTTTCCAAAAGTTCCTGTGCCAGCTCATAATCAGCTTCCTAAACATCAGACAAGCAATCATAAAACAGTAAACTCCATTTCACACATCACCTATGATTGCCATCATTGTGGGAAAAGAACAGAACATCTGACAGAGTATTTGGAAAAACACAGCTTTTTTGGAGTGATGCTTGAAGAATTAAGTTCAAGACAACAATGCAGACAGACACAACACCTAATCATGTTTTTTTTGCTGAGACATTTCAGTCATTTGCCTCACAATTGTATTAAAACTCGCCATAACAGTGTTCATTAGCCTACATTTTCATACATTCTGACCAAAATAACTAAATTTATTTTGGTCATTTCAAATACATTTTGGTCTATGACTGAAAAAAAGCAGCACCTAACAGCATGGCACAGTCTACTTAAAAAGCTTTTGAAACTGATGACAAACACTGAGTTATTTGTTACTGTGCTTCTTGGGTAGTAAACCTTAAACTGGCAAACACTGCTTTTCAAATTTCTTCACATAAAAGACAGAGCCAATGAGAAAACATAGCACTGCAAAGTGAAATGTTTGCCAAAATAGAAAAGAGTGTGATGCATGCTAAACATCCTAGTTATATTGAAAACAAACTTAAAAATTAACTACAATAAGTTTGTGTGACATAAAATGGACAATTATGTTTTCATTTGAATAACAACTGGAGCAACAAAGATCAAACACCAACTTTTAAAATATTAATTTCTGCAATTCTCAAACAACCCAAAAAACTTTCAATTAACAAGCTTTCACAAAAAGTGAGAATGGAGGTAGTGAAAGAGATGGGGAATATACATTAGTGAAAACAATAGTTCCTACACGTTATGCTGATATTATACTCCTGTAAAAGCTGACCTGACAGTAGTATGCTTTGTTCCATCCCTGCAGGCATAATACAGATTTGAAGCAACATTCATGTCTTAAAAGACCTCACACAAATTGACCAAGGTGTGTAGTGAGATGAACACAGAACAGAGCAAAAAAATTACCTGCAGAGCATTTTTCAAACTCCAATTATAAACTTTGACCATTCTTTTTACTTCATCGCCACCACAAACTCTGAATAAATATGCAAGATGAGTAACATCCTTTATGTTACTGTAACTGATCAAACTTCTGTCCAGGACTTCCATCACAAGGGACTCATTATCTTTCCACATTATTCCTATGTAAATATAACAAACAATGATTTTAAACAGCATTCCAAAGCTCGTTACCAATTTTTTCACCCACATGCACTGAACTAAGCTAAAACCATGCATGAATCAAATGCAACACAAACAGGTCTTGCAGTGCCAGTGGATGGCCATTGACCATCCTCCTGCCATGTAAAAATACATTGATTCTAATGTGATTCAAATAAAGCTATATGTAAAATATCTGGCATCAATAAGAGCATTAAACATGGTTTTCAATCTGTGTTCCCTGCTGATTAAGTTTAGTTTTTGAAAACTAGGAAAAACTTCAATTCATGTTTTTGTTTTTTCACAATTTTAACCAGCATAACAAGCTACCAAGGCAAAACCTGCAGTTGGACAGATAAGTAGACACCCTGACATTTTTCCTAGACTTGTAGTACCACAAGCTGCATAGTGGGTAAAATATACAGTTGTATTCCAAAAAACTTTTTAATGGTGCAATTTTGGTTACAATGTTTAGCAAACTTACACTAAATAGTAAACCTAACTCAGAATCACAAACTTGGAATTACAATACAGAAAAGTAGTCAAATCAAACATATACATGAAATGTCAAGTCATGGAAGAAAAAAGGAATGGCTCCTGAGAACATGATGAATCAACTAGAGCAGCACTTTAACGTGCTATTTCTTTAAGAAATCAGCACAGCACTTTGATGTATTTCACATTCGAAACAACTCATGTTGTTTCCGTACACAGAAATACATACAACAATGTGTCCTACTTTTTATGTTGGTGTTTTAGTCCATTTTTAATTAACTTTGAAGATGACTTACAATAAGATCACAATGCAAACATAAGGGTATGCATTCCATTATAGCAACACTTCAGTTCATAATAAAAATTTAAAGGAATTTCCCAAACCAAGTAATGAATTCGTTTTTAACTAATTGTGCTGCTTGTAAACTTTCTCATCAGCATTACCATTCACCTTTCAACAACTGCTTTATCCAAAGTGTAATCAACTATGTACAAAATTCATCGTAGGTGAGGCAATGTAAAAAATGTATTGCACACTACTTTCTGTGACTACAGTACTTCACAAAAAATATGGTGGAGTTGAAAAATTCAAAACAATGCAGTGCAAGATGGTTTAAGGAAGCAAAAAGACAACAAACTTCCTGATTCTAATAATCTGTGGTAATATCTGAACCTAGTGGTCTCCTGATGTTAATGACAGAGTCACACAAATCTGATTTTCTTTTAGGTAAAATGCATCACTTTCAGTGCTATCTTCAAATGTAGTTGATTGAAGTATACTTTTGTAGAAACAAGAACAAGGGAAAAAGCTTCTTTATTCAATATGCAGGGAATGTCAAGGAGCTACTTAATTTGGGGTTGATTTGATTGGTCTGATTCAACAATGTTTGATTTCATGCATTAGCTGTTTCTTGTTTTGTTTAAATGAGAGGAACTAACTGATGAAAGGTTGGGTACTGCTGGAAAAATGAAGGCAACACAAACATCCTCAACATTATTGAATGAACTGAACTAGAATGGTGCAACTACCATGGAGGAGAGTGTCGACTTGGTCGAAGATGATGAAAAAAAGCATTGTCTACCACAAGGGTGGCCAACAAGTTGACCGCCGAGTGTCAGTTTGTCAAACGCGCCTGGTTTTGCATTGAATTGACAAGATACCTAAAAAGAACACTTTTCAATCAATATTCCACAAAGTACATAAAAAGTATCTATCAATTTGGTTGGTCACGTATATTCTTTGGTGCCTCTTGCGATGGCTGACCATAGGCTAGCACGCCAGATGCCGCGAAGGTGTTGTGACATGTTTTCCTGTTATTGTGTGACAATCATGATTTAGGCATAACAGACACTTTGCCTTCTATCTGTACATCACGACTAAGGTGATGGCACACTGTACTTGCACATGCAATGATCAATTTTGGCATTTTGTACTTGTGACTTTATTACCAACCAGTCGATTGTGATTTAGTAAGAAATTTTCTAGTCGATCCCAGTCAAAGACAAGTTGTCTACCCCTGGTCTACCAGAACATGGAAACTATGCACCAAGAACAGATATTTGTTACGTCCTCATTGTGAGGACCTTTAAATACAGGTGTATCAAGCACCTGTACAACTTCACAAAGGTTGCAAGCACGAAATGAAACTTTCAGATCTTATTAGAGATCCAAAAAAGGATCAATTCACTACAACACCCTTCAGAGACTCTGTCCGAACAGCTTTCACCAAAACTGTTAAATGTTTTTCTAATGAATGCAATCTACAGAATCAAAAAACAATTTTTCCCTAAATCTTGAAACAGAAATACTATAGCATGCACAAAAAAGTGACTGCATGAGATTTTAAAGGATTAGAAAATCTGCTAATCTTTTGCACAGTAACATTATAAATCATGTGTTTAGACTTTCCATGCCATGAAAAAAGTTGTAAGCATTGCATAAGTACTGCTGAGGTATTACACAGCAACTTTTTATCTGACTAAAATGTGCTTCACACTATACATCTGAGGGTGAAGTTGTGTCCACCTTGCTAAAAACTATCCATAACATTCCAGTACCAGCTTGCCTCTAACTATCCATAACATTCCAGTACCAGCTTGCCTCTATCTGACAATGACTTAAAACTAAACATGATCAATCTATAATGATTAAGTTTAGTTTCACTGTAAAAGAGGGAAATTAACCATTGTGGATTAAAGTCATGGAAAGGACAAGCAAGCGCTTGCTTTGTTGAAATTTTCTCCTTCAGTCAAATACACTGTTTGACTTTTAATTTAAGGAAGGTTCTAGTAAAAAAAATGTTGCATGACTTGAACCTGGAGTTACTCTCTATTTAGGATTTTAGTTTACCTTTCATGGTTGCGTTTATTTCAGGGCAAGCATTTGTTGATTTTTGTATTTCTTTCACTAACGGGTCTGAAAATTGAAGCGTAACTAAAATCCTCTGCGTAACAGTTTAAGTGGATAAATTTATTGTTTCTTCTGCAGAGCATGACGTAGTGTATCCCTGTGGGACTCACGTCATCAAATTGACCTTCACAATGCATGACCTTTAAGTTGTCAGCTGAAGGAGATGGCTGTAAAGATCTATTTTCAAGGCTTTGGTTAGACACGATGCACCCATGAACCACTACTCTACTTTCTCAGCAATAGATGCAGTCATCGTCAGATAAAAGGACAGAGGGCATAGCAGCTTAACCAAAACTAAATGCTGTCACCCAGCAAACGCAAATGAAATTATCATCATATTTTCACACAACATCAGTAGGTCATATATTACAGTTAATCTTACCATGTAAAGATATATCCACACAGCTGTGTGACCGCAGGAACAAAACTCCATTGATAATATCCAGTTTGTCACAAATAAACGGATCTTGTTTTCCAATGACCAGCAAACATGACTGAGCTAATTCTAATCTATCAGTTGTCTTGGATTGCATTGTGAAGCTGTTTATATAAGTTTGGCATGCAGACAACACAAGCACCAAGATGTCCTGCATGCAAGACATTTTATTTCACAAGTGCAACAGACAGTTGAACTATACTTTCTATTACAATAACACCAAAAGCAATTATCATGAACGTAACTGCACATTAAAATATTTATATTCAATAAAAAATAACACCATCACAAAACCAAAAATAGAAAACTATGCTATTTCATTTCCATTACATGTGTTATTATTTTTTGAAATGCATAAATTGGGCTGACCTAATATAAATCAAAAGCTATGATTACACTGTTTCTTGAACACGAGATAGCCAATGATCACTTACGTAATAAAAAACTAACAGGTTTTTGCATGTCCACGCTGCAAGGAGGACCCAGGTATCTCAAGTTTTTCAGAGGGTTACAGCTCAGTTGCAGTAACCGAAGCTGCATCGCAGTAAAGCTTTCACTTTTCAAAGGAAATAAGTAGGGCAACCAATTTTTTGACCTAAAAACTTAAAATTTTGACCATATTTTGTCTTATAAATCTCCTGCGTTTGCAATTGCAAAATAATTCAGCCTTTGAGGTTGTGGTTAACTCAGCAGCATATTCATGCACTACACTTTGAAAATTAACAAATTTGGTCGTTTAACTTAAGGGATGATNTATTGATAAGCACATTAATAACTACAGTACATCATGAAGTTGAAATACTGTATGCATAATGCATTGAGCATTTACCAAACAAAGTACATTAGGACCACGTTTCTTGCTTTACCACGCCTAGCCTACATAGTATTCAATTGTNCAGTAGTAGGCAAAACATAATTATTATGCAAGAAGTCGCAACAAAGCCACTATTATTACAGAATTGCAACTAAACATGCAAATACATATCAAAATCTGTTGTGGTAGTTTCAATGAAATATTGATGAAGAAAAAAAACTGTGCTGCAAGATAAATTTGACTTAACGAAAAATTTTGGCCTAATGATAAATTTTGAATTTATTTTGACGTAATAACTTGGGAGTCGATCATGGTATGAGCGTGAAATTTGGTTTGTGGACATTTCAGAAACTTTGAAAAAAGACAGAAAATTTTTGACTTTATTGACTTGTGGTTGCCCTAGAAATAAGTAAATGGTGTAACAAAATTTCAAACACACCAATTTAGTAAGAAATAAATAGCAGAGAAATGCCCAGACAATTAACTGAACAGTGCCACTTAGCCATAAACTGCCCAAAGCTTTGAATAGTAGCAATTTCCAAGAGCAAAGCATTCTCTGCATGTTAGCTTATGCCCATAGTACAAAGCCAATCTAGCTTGATCTGAATTTCGATTTGAATAAAAAGACATAAAAACCTACTTCCTAAAAGTAAAAAACACATTGGTTTTTTAACATTTGGTGTTTTGGAAGAGAATTGTTGCATTCCAAATAATTTCCGGTTTGAGGTAATGACAACCAAACGTTTTCAAATTCCATTATCGATAATGAAAAGGTCTATCAACAAGATAGTGTTCATTTCACACTATATATGCAAAACTATTACAAAAATTACAATAGGTTCATAAAAATAATGGTAGATAATTATCCCACTTTTTCTGTTTGGGCTGCACAATCCAAAACTTTTTGTTATAATTACCACTCACCATTCGTGATAGCTTTATATCAGTAATTAAGTATGACAGCAGGTTTTCTGAAAAAAAAAGTGAACAAAAATCATAGTTTTGAGCAACAACACTATTGCAATGAGAAACTATAGCTTCAACTTTTTAAGCCAAGTAGCAAACTCTTAACGTTATTTACCAAGCAACACAACAGTTTAAACCACGTGTTGACACTGAAAGTCACCAGCAAAGAAACTATGCAGTAGTAAACCACAGATTGCTACAAGAAATAGAAATATTGAAATGAATCAAACGAAAGATGCACTGTCACATTCTTACACCACAATTTGTAACAGAGCGTGTGCAGAAGTAAGCTTTAATTGCAGCAACACTTGCTATTCTTGCAAAAAGTATATTGGATGAGGAATGTATACCTGCCACATGAATACATTCTGAGCTTGCTGACATTAATAAGGTGTCCATCCAAATACATGAACATATTTGTGCATCAAAACTCTGGCCACATAGTTTCAACATGTCATGCAGCACTTCTTTACATGAAGTAACTGATGCAAATGAAGGCTTTTCAACTATAATCACAAGAGTTAAGTTTATTCACAAGTCATGAGCTATGATAAAGACCTACAAACGTACATGTAAATTTATAAGACAATGCCAGTTTAATGTCACAGCCACACCATGTTGGACACATTTGCTATAACAGCACAGCATTTAGAGTTTTTTATATTTAACCAGTTTCGTGTTAAAAAAGCAAACATCTTAATTTTTGCACATTAATGTTGTCAGTCACCTGCATTACAAAACATCATGCAATGCTAACCTCCAAATGTTTGAAATACTGGAATGTATATTAATTTTGTACAAAAGATATTAGCTTAAACCATAGTCTTACGCATGCTATTGATTCATGTGCAGGTGAAGAAGTTTGAGGTGATTTGAAATGCCTCTAGTATGCATGTCTTTACTGATATTACCTTGTCTTGTTGATTCTAATATACCAAAATACACCCTTACATGATATGACTGCATTAAGCAAAACAGCAGCATTGATGAAGTCTTACTTACTTTCAGGGGTGCAAACACCTGGAGGTGAAAAGCATTCTGTTGCACATAATTTACAGCAACTCTGTGACTGATGGTGTTTTGCACTGATGCAAGCTACATTAGCTTAACTTTTTAGTTCATAGAAATTTAAACAAAAACAAACAATAAAATAAAGACCTAAAGATGTGTAGACGTGCTTTGCATATTATTTGCATGAGTTACAACACACAATATCCTTAAAAAGATTTGTACCACAGGTTTACATAATAATGACAACGGCCTGTGCTGCTACTGCCTTCAGACAAGCAAAAAAACTGTAAATTATTAACATCAGGCAAAGGGACAGAAATTCGACAAGAAAGAGAAATCATCCACATCTCTTCATAAATTGTGTGAGCAGAATTTCAAGATTAGGACACACCCAGGCCCTGCTCTAATCAACCAAGTAAGCTTTTACATTTAGCCCACTAAACTCCATTCTTCCTGAGCTATCATATACAAGTATGCTATGGTTGACTATATTCTTAAACAACTTCTAGTCAACCTTGTTCTTAGCCAAAGCATTGCCAATGTGTCTCAAAACAATCAAAGCAGCATGATCACTGATTGTCATGAATGTTTACAACCGCAGCAAAGCACATTGTAGCACCAGTACCACAAAGGCAAATTCTACAATCTGAACATTTGGGAACACTCAATATGAATGGGCAAACGGCAATAACATTTGGTCAAATAGTAATCATACAATCTTCATTATAATGTGCATAATTTGTACCCAAATACTAGTCAGAAATCAAAAGCTGACTTTTATACACATAAAACTTTTCCCAACAACCACCTGTTAAAGTACCACAGATATTTTATGTTACCCTATTATAAGGCTACTGCAAAACTTTTAAAACTATTGTGATTAGCTCATCTTCAGCCTCTTAACACCTTGACAGCCAGCCTACGAATATATCTTACCTAGAAATCAGCCCTAAAACCAGCAGTTTCGGTTGTCTTACCAACGCCATAGCTCCTCTGCCGATTGCGCTGAAGAGCTGTTCAAACCTTTAAAAGATTCAGCAAGTCTTCTAGTCTGCACTCGAAAAACTATTTATTGGTTGGGGGGTGCGGATTTTTTGTGAGTGACATCATAAATGAAGCAGTTTTGGAGCCATTTTGGCTCATGTTACCTGGCCTCGGGCCCAACCGGCTAGGTCAAAGTATTTCATGGAAGTTTTCATTGGAAACTAGGCTCGAGTCCAAGTTTTTTGAGCCTTTGATCGACTTTCTAGTGTTTCTGGGTCAAAAGCTATGATCTAAAATAAACAAATTAATTAATTATCTTATTAACTAATATAACAAATATTTTTAATACTTTAGATCATAACTTTTGAACCCGAAACCCCAGCAGGTCATCCAAAGTATCAAAAGACTCGGATTGAAGTCTAGTTTCCTGAAGTCTAGTTTCCAATACAAACTTTATTTAATGGTTTGGGCCCAGGGCCAGGTGAAGTGCGACAGGGTGGCCAAAAAGTCCTCTACTTATGCTGTCACTCACTAAAAAACCGCACCCCCAACCAAAAAATTTTTTCGAGTGCAGACTAGAAGACTTGCCATATCTTTTGAGCCTTTGAACAATTTTCTGCTGTTTTTGGCTCTAGAGTTACGCTCACGCAAAGGCACGTGCAATTATGTTGTTTTGGTGTGAAAATCCTCGAAACCACCCGAACACCAGTCTTAATGTTTTTTTATTTCTTTTTGCAGTGAATTCGCTCCCTGCTCAGTAAAACATATCAATCCACTGTAAAATTTAATGACTTTGCAACAGCAATGCTTTGCCAGCACTCTTAACAAAAAATTTTTCTGGGCATGGTTTATCAAACTGCTTATTTCTCAGATGCTACACTGACATTTAGTTCATACACCAGAAATTGTGAAGGTGATCCAATGCCACTAATGCTGGTAGTCCAATATTTCACCAAGAGTGAGTGCTATGTCATACATCATATATGCAGAACAAATGTTGCAGATTTAAGAAAACTAATAGTGTTATTAAGAAAAAAACGAAACTTCTGGGTCTTTGCTCGCCACTGTACTCTGACCATTTACATATTTCTTGACAGTTTAACAATCAATGAATGGGGTCACCATGACAAGCAGTCACACCCCTACCTCTCGTGCAAATGTTTTTGAACTGCAAATAATAATTATCACAACAATTCATTCACTGACAACCACTAACCCATTGTAGAAGCAACTGCTTTAAGCAAGAACATTGCATCTTCAGAAGTTTCAAACGTTTTCTTCAAACTAGAAGGTGTTTTCACAATTCCATACTTTTCCAACAGTTGGCATGATTTCAAGATTTGGTTCACTTCTGCAACCTACGGAAAGGATAGAATTGGCAAACATCCTTGTGAACTCTTCAAACATCAAAAACTTACCTTCATCTTTGAGGACATCTGTAAATCATCATGGCGTGGGAGAGTTTTCAAAATCATACAAGCCTGTTTTTGTGTTAGCGCTATACGTTTCTCAGCAGCAAAGATGCACCCCACAGCCACATCAATCCACACTTCAGTGCTTGGAAATATGGAATCCTTAAATGTTTGCTGTGAAAATACTCATTTATTGCTTTTCAGTTGATTTTTATCAAAACAAATTTTTACTTTCTTGATAGGAAACAACAGCTGAGATGGGTAGCTATCCACTAAAATTGACTAACCTCTTGGTAATGTAGCTTAACTAATAGGTAGCATACCCAAATTCAGCAAAAAATTGATTGGTTCCAGCACAAAGTTCTACTGGCCTGGAATTGGATTTTAATTTTCTATGTGTATTATAACCATGCCATGAAGTTTAGAAAATTTTTTGTATCATGGATATTTTAAAATACAACATTGGAAAACTTGGATACTTTGCCAGACATGTAACCATGTACAAGCGAAACATCAACAGAGAGAATGTCGACAGCAGTCTTGATAATAAATGCAAACTTAGATTGAAAACAAAAGTATGACAATAATTTTATTGTTGGACACTTAGAGATGCAACCATATTTACTTGCCTGTACAGCATGGTGCTGAAACACCAACAAGCAAGATTGCAAATTGGTCTTTGCTGTTTCCATTAAGAACTGAGTAAGAATTGAATACTCATTCAAAGATTCAAGATACGGCAGAACATGGTTTTGAAGATCACTAACAAAGGTGTCATTTGTTGACTGAAAAATATAAAATTAAAAATATCAAGGTAGGTTTGTGCCAGTCTTTAATTTGAATTGATTCTCCACTTACTATATAAGCAAAATTTTGTTACACCAGAAAACTTAAAATATTAGTTCATTTCCAATTTATATTGCTTGACAACTAATAAAGGCTTTAACTCCTCCACAGAGCAAAGAAAAATCAGGTTGATTTACCTATTAGAGGGAGTAAAATAACAAGTTATCATACCACACCATATCTTAAACCATGACTGAAGTTTGCTGGTCTCAGCTAGAGCTTGAACAGTGCATCGGCATGCTGATGGCTAATATGACAATGTTGCCAATGTATCATAACGGCTAAATTCTGCCAATATATATTGGTGATATTTGCTCATAAAAGTTATGCTATTGCTCTGCACAGAGTATTTGGAAACCCAAGTTGCTACTTCATCTCTGACTGATTAACACAAATTCTCTCTTCTGTTCCTTACAGTGTGCAAGCCTCCAACTACATCAAGCAGAGCATAATAATCAGACCGCAGTGCAATCATAAACTACTCTATGATGTAACATTTGCTCACAGGTTTTTGTGCCGTAAGCAAGTGACTGCCTACGAACAGATCAGGTTACATGCTGTGGTGGTTGTTTGTTCTAGTAAGGTCACATAGAGAGACAAGGCCTTTCAGCGTGCATCAAAAAAAGTGCCTACATCATAGCAAACAGTGACCCAGGTCCAGGTTTGCACAGAATTTGATGTTGTTTGGTTCTTCATCGCAGTTAAGTGATAGTTTCTGTTAGTAATACATCACACATATGCAAGGGTGTACTTACATGCAACAGATGTTTGCCTGTTTGTAGATTTGCTTGCATGCTTGATTCAGAGTTACTCACAATAGTCTTAGAACTGCAGCAGTCATGACCTATGAAAACATCTTGTGAGCTGGTCTAAGATGCATTATAATGTAGCATTATGTGTGATGGTCACTGCTCTTTGATACTGCTGATGCAGTGGTGTAATGAAATTTTTTGGTGAGTTACTCAAAATAATACCTCCAGTAATAACAATACTGTTCTCTCTTTCTGCTGCGACTACCATGTTAATTTGTTGCGCAAATATTGTAAACTGACATGCTGCAACTCCGTTTTATGTTCAACCTATTGGTCTACAATTATGGTGGATTCTGCAATTGTTGTTTGTACAATAAGTCATCTTCGTTTTATGCCAGTATGTAATGACATATACATAATGTCATTTTCATAATTACTCTTTGCTCTTAAGGCTTGTGCCATTTGTATATCTTATTGCCTATTTGTAAGTTAGTGTCCATTTTGTCTCATGAGGAAAAAACTGTACTTGACTGGTTGAAGTGGTCACATGACAAGTACAATATGCAAAGAGGCAAGGCTTTTAGGTTTTATCTTTAGGGCTTAGCCAACAGTTCACACAATGCAAAGAAGCTGCCAACAGCTTGCCAACACTAAAACCATGACAAGACTTGTCCATCAGATTCAGCTGTTGCAGACATCACAGTCAAATGTTCCAACCTGGTAACGTGACCAGTTCAAACAACCATGTTCTGTGAAAGGCAAAATTGCACCAGCCAGTATCTGCTTTGCCTCATGAGGCAAAATAGACACTGCCTGTTCCTAACTTATCATAATGACAATATGCTCTTTCATAACTGTAACGTTTGCAATTATTTCTTTTGTTTGTGACCTATATACTGAGGAAAAAATGCACTGCAATGTCTTTCCGCTGTGGTTTGAGTTATGCAAAATTATTGGTTATCAGCAATGAACAATGAAAAACATTGGCTCAAAAAAGCCCTATCGGTCAAGCTCTACTCTCAGCATCAAACAGTAGTTGTCATTGTTGTGATCACCAAAACTGAATGCATTGTTTTTGATGGCCAAGACTTATCCTGCTTCATGTTGCTTAATTTGGAATTGGTGATAGGCTGGCTGCTCACACATTTTTGCTTCCTTCACTAACAAGACAACTGCATGGGACAAAAGCATCAAAATCTCCTTGAAAGACACAGGTTGTGTTGAACATTTATAAAGTGGGGCTACTTTATGACAATACTTGCGATTGCCAGTAAAATTCACATGTACAAAGTAATTTTTGAATTGATTCATACAGAAGGTGAGCATTTTTTAAAATTCTTCCTCGTGTCTTCATATCTTTGGAAGCTACTTGGTGAGACACCATCTTCCTCTATCATTGTAGTCTGCTAGGTCAGGTCACCTGTGTTGCATGTTGCAGACAGGAGTGGACATTGAACTGTATCATTGTTTGCAATGGTTCACCACATTTGTAGCAGGGAGCACTGGATGTATATTCCACTTCACCATGTTTGCTTTAGCTTTGCCAGTGCCTGATCTAAGGCAGCTAAGAGTAATTTTTTTTGCAGAGTAGGATATATATTTGAGTTCCTTCTCCTACAGCTCTATTCATGTTTCTGCTGTTCATGAGACAGGATGTCTGACATGGCCTAGGAAGGATCTTCTTGATTTAAATTGAGGTCCTGCTGTAGCTTTGGCCCTGTAGAAGGCTGTTTTTGGTCATCTGATTGCTTCAGCTGAATGGCTTGTCAGGTTGCAACACATCTGAGGCCAGGTAGGGGAAACCTGGCAACAGGTAGAGTTTACAAATGTTTATAGGTTTAAGGTATTCAGTGAAATGCTGACAAATTTGGGGGAGAGCTGATTTGACCTTGTTCACATGACAGAATCTTCCCCAAACCAGACAGGCCAAAGTAACACAATATCAAAGTTGTTGTTCTGATAATGCTTGGGTTGCTTCCCTCATTTGCTGTTGGACAGCATTTTCAAGATGTTGATTCTCATTTCTACCTTGTTTTTTGTCTTCTGGATGTGCTTCTAGAATTGAAGCTTGACATAAAGGCAATCTTGGAAAAACTTAGAAAATCTTGCCATAACCTGAAAACTAGAACACTGCTTCTTTTCGTTGATAGCTGATTGAAAAGCGATTTATTTTAGCAATTGCACCATTTGGTTGTGAGAAACACACAAAATCTTTCTAAAACAGTGACACAGGACTTGTTGGGAAGTGCCCTTGACAAGTTAAATAAAATGAGTAGTTACCTTTCAGTTGATCTCAAATGAATAAAGCCTAAAGTTGCAACTTCCCTCTATGAAAAAAACTAGCAAGTTATGGTTCTAGATCTGTATTATGCGCCTGCGCTCCAGGCGGCCAAATCGATAGATCTTGAGGCTGAATCTCAACAAATTGCAGTGATAAGACTGCTCTAGTGATTACGACACCCCGATCTTCAACTAGGTCGTTTGCGAGTGATTTAGCACCCCATCTTTCGAACAGGAGGATGCACCAACTAGGGAGCGGCCCTTGCCGTGCTCACGTAAGGTCGGATGTCGGCTCTAGCAACAGCCCAACAGCCGTCTAACTGTGTCTGTCACCAGCGGGGCATGAGTGCATCATCACCTTCCAGGCTGGATTCTGACTTAAGAGGCATTCAGTCATAATCCGTCACATGGACGCTTTGCACCATTGGCTTATCAGCCAAGCACATGAACCCAATGTCTGAATCTGCGGTTCCTCTCGTACTGAGCAGAGTTACTGTTGCAACAACACTTCATCAGGTTCTAGATCTCAAGCAATAATTAATCCCTCAATGAAATACTTGATTAATTTGTTGTTGTTAGGCCACAACTTTTGAACTAGAAATGCTAGAAACCCAATACAGGCTCAAAAAACTCGGATTATAGCCTAGTTTTTACTACTTATGACGTCACCCACAAAAAAACACAAAACACAAAACATTAAAAAAAAATTTAATCCAAACTATAAGTAGAAGACTTGCCACATCTTTTGAGGGTTTAAACAGCTCTCGTTGAGCTATGTGATGCTAGAAACACGATTCACATGAACTGTCCAGGCAGTGAAGGTGTTAATTGCTTCTGCAGGTCACTGAAACTGCTGTGGCAGGTCACGTGGCCCACGGGCTGCTAATTGCCCAATCCTGTTTTAGTAGAAATCAGGGCCTCCCCCTGGGTACTACACACCAAGTTTATTTAATTAATTTCAAAACTTGAATAAAAACTGCAACCAGAATTTTCTTTAATTTTTCATAAAACAACTTACTTTGCTCATCATTAATTTGACAATTTCTAGAGGATCTTTGCTTTGAAACTCAACTAAATTTAAGCAGCTGCATTCACAGTCATATATGAGATAGTTTAAAACCAAAAGTGTATTCCACATTTCGCGCAATCCAATAACTCCAGACTCCATTCCAATTTCTAGCAAGTGCAAAGCATTTTGTGTCAGTCCTGTTTTCTGGCTTATCTGTGCAGCTCGATCTTTGTACCACTCAGTCACCAAGTCTTGATCAAGTTGATCTGAACTGAGATGTAGAAACGAAGGCATTACTGTGTGCAACTCAGTGTTACAACATTATATATGAACCATTACCATGATCAAGCACAAACAAAATAAGGGGGAATTGAAATTCTTGCAAAAACTAATATAATATACACCAAGAGAAGCAAAATTCATTTCACAAAACTGTGCCGAAGTGACCCTCATACACATTGCACTAAGCTAAAGGAACGACTCTACTTTGTAACTGCAGTAATACATTGAATTCATATTGCTAAACAAGTAGGGTAGTTATTGCTACTGGGTAAGTCAAAGATTTAAGTAGCACAGGGTTTTTTAAAGGTGTTTTTGAAATCCAATTTGGGGCCTTAGAATTGAAAATCGGATCCCTAGTATCAGAGAAAATCATCATCGGGTCCCTAGATACAGAAGAAGTTGGATCCCTAGAATCAGAGAAATCAGATCGTACAGGTCCATACCAGGTACCTAACATTTTCCTTTAAAAAACACTGAAGTGGTATTTAGTCAATTTTTCTGCAGGTATGATCCTGTATCAGTAACTGAACAAAAAAAACAAGAAAAACATTTACCAATATTTTTGCAACTGATTTCCTTCATAAAAACCAGACACAGTTTCTTTAGTTGACACAATTTCTTCAACCCAGTCTTTTGGTCGGAATGGTTCTTTCACTATATCAATCACTTCATTGTCATGTATTGCTGGCAGCAAATCATGGTATGACTTTGGAAAACAGGTTTCAGGAATATACATCAGTAAAGTTAACCTAAAAATTAAAACCATATAAATAAAGTAAAGAAAGCTGCAAAATCAAGTATGAATGAAACTGAACTGAAGTTGCAAAATCAGTTGGTCACTGTGTAAAAAATCACCTGTGCTTTGCTAAATGTCTCCACTGGTATTCAAATAAGATGCCAAGTTGTTCACAAAATCCACTTTTAGCAAGATCCAACGCTGATACAAATATGTTCTTGTTTCTCAATGTGCTGTATTCCTCAGGTTTGTAACTAAATGTGCGATTAAAACCAGAAACAGAAGCATGGAATAAATTCGACAACAAACATGTTAACAATCATATGTTTCAAGTAACTTACTCATCAAGAGCATTTTTATAACCACCAAGGAATTGAATATAGATAAACAAACTGTCAACAAAGTGGATAATGCTCTGACGACATGCAATCAACTCATGCTGCTCCAATGTTAGACTGCAAGTAAAAGCATGGTCACTTAAAAATAAGTTGCACAGAAGAACTTTTCATGTGAAACAAGCATTGAATGAAAATTACATTTCTTACTTTCTATATCCTTTGCCACAATCACATGAACTTTACAGTTATAAAAAAAGGAAAGAAATTATCATTTTCTGTAACAATATCACAATACCAACATTTTTGACATCTTGTACAGCGGAGATGGAGCAGAAACAAGATTGTTATTTTTTGCCAGGACTGGATAATGAAATAATGAAAAAACATAGCTGGGACCAACTCTATTTCAACACCTTGCTTTATAATTGCGATTTTAGATCAAATGCTCTGAAACACTCACAGGGAATGTATGTGTTGCATGCAATGCCTTTTATCAAGTCAAACAGAAACAGGTCAAAAAGGCAACTAAACTGAGAAACTTAAATGAAAATACCTAAAAGAACCAACATAATGACTTTACTTTTCTATGGGACACTCCAAGGAGCTTGACTTTTTGCTTCATAAAACTGGTCCAGAATTCAGGTGTGGTACACTTTAACACTTTTGATACTGGGTGGTTTCCAATGGCAACATCCACTGTTACAGGGTACTTTCGACGGGAATTTCAAATCACTAAAAGGTGGATACTGTTAGGTGTTTTCCACTTGCAGGCTAGAGCGGAAAACATGCTAAAGGTATTGTTGCCTTTACTCTAATCCGGTGGTCCTCAAGGGAGCAACCTTTTTTCTACCATGCCTCCCTTAAGTAATGTCTTTTGTATCAAGCCCCCCTGACTTTAAATAAGCTGTAAAACAAATGCATTTATTGGTAAATTTAAATGATCAAACTTTTCGTGTTGTAGGGTGCGTAAGGGCCACCTTGGAAATTTCTTGATGCACCCTGGGGGTATTCCCCCCGGTTAAGAACCACTGCACGAATCAATTGCCAACATATCAAATCATTTCCAAAACAGTTTAGGCTGCTTAGCACTGCAACACACCTGGACCTACTATCACCATCTACAGTAGTTGAAGAATGTTTTATTGGAAGCATTTTTGATACCATGAAAGCATCTAACATTGGCATTGAACAATTAAACTTTATCAACATGCCGATATGCACTTACATAAACATTTACAATACAATCTTTCCTGCTTTCCTAGCATTTGGCATCATATCAAAGCACTTTCATCACAAGATCGCAGTCACTGCTGTAGGATCCTGTTCAACCTAAGTGGACCAACTCAAAAGAACCATGCTTTCAAACAGCACTGAACCAGAGACTTTGGAATCTCATTCCAAAACCTACTATTTTTTAACTCAATCTAGAACATAAATTTAAGCCGTTTCCAGGCAAAAACCATCACAACCTGTGTCCCAAAAACACAATTTGCAGTAAAAACATATATTTATACCTGCTGAGAAGAGTGCATAAGTTATCAAAATCTAGATTTACATGTGGCAAGCAGGAAAGCGCTAAAATTTAGTAGAAGTTTTGCAAAGTAAAAAAATATTGACCTAAATCAAATTACATGTGATGCTTCAGTATCAGTTTATTAGGGAGCAACTATAAACAAACAACAAATCATGCCACAGAAAACAAACCACATTAGAACAGCTTTTATTTTGTTGCCAGGACATCTGAAATAACCATATGGTTTTCTAATTAGATGCCCTGAGAAACATCGCTGTTTTCATTACATCAACAAACACTCTCATTGAACCCATCCTAACTTTACAAAAATGAAACAAAATCTGCTCGAGAGGATAATTAGAAATAGGCCTTACCTACCTGCTATCCTTCCATATAATCAAAAAAATATATAGTGGTTTATATTTGTCAGGAGCCTGCACTGGTAGGCAAATTCATGCCAAGCAACTTATTTCTGCAGAACAATCTTACTAAAAGACGTACATTTCCTGACTCCAATGAGCACCCCAAGAAGCATCCTGGGCACACTGTTTACTTTAATAAATTGAAAAAATTGACTCATGCACTATGATCGGAAACACTTATTAAAGTACTTGTTTGTAAACAAACAGCCACAATCAGCAGATGTGTCATCTACATGTTTGACCAAATTTTCAGATGAAATCATCAGCTCTTCACAGATTCTTTCACTGCAATATTTGCTCACTGCAGTTGTGACTGACACGTAAAAATTGCTTCCATTTTTTGTACACTACCACCCTCATGTGTTGTGGTCTGAGCTTCATTTCAATGAAAACAGTTGATTTCAAAACCACCATTATTTTATTCTGGTCATTGGTTTCTGGGTTGCATTTCTATTATGACATTGTAGAAACTCCATGAACTACTACGATTGTGATCCTTCTCCTTTCTTACTGCAAGTGACATGAATTCTAGTGAAAAATACTATCATATGAAATCCACTCATAACAACCTACTTCCACGATGATGTATCATTTATCCACTGAACATACTCTTCATTTTCTTCCAATGCCTCATGCTGGCTGAGCAGCAGCTGAAGAAGATCAAGTTCAAACCAACAATATCCGTCAACAGATCTAATAAGCAAAATCACTTTGTCTTTGCATTATGCACTGTTGAATGCTAGGAAAATCAAATATTACAAAGTAACCTTTTCCTATACTATATAAGTAGAAGTTGTCAATTTGAAGTCTTAGCAAACCAGCATAGAAATGTTAATTGTTTATTAAAAATGTGCATAATATCTCAAACATCTATACACCATTAAGTAGGTGAACAGGTTGCTTTTAAATGAAATGATTTAGAATTCTAAAATCCTATCTGATTTGACATACATCTTGTTAGATCTAAGTCAGGGGTTACCACCAAAGTTGTTAAGTCAGGGGTTACCAAACTTGTTGACCCAAGGGTTGAATTCGCGACTGCCTGGCCACTGGAAGACCAGATACAGTGCGATTTACGTAATCTATACAAAATAGGTTAAAATGTATTGTAGTACAATAATAACAATAAAATCGCACCATTTTATTCACCCGTTCATAGTGCTGCATGCAACTAAGTGCTGCTGTGACAAACAAGTCAACAAGAGACAGGCAGTAGCCAATGCTGTTGCACTGCTGTCCACAGTCAAAAACGTGGTGCTTAAAGAATGCACAAGGCATTTGGCGGGCCAGAATAAACTGGTTGACAGGCCATAGTTTGGCCACCGCTGATCTGGGCAAATACTTCAATTATAGTGACCATAACATTTCGCTTCAAAATTTATTTTGCTATGTCATAAAAGGGCAACCCCTCAAACTGCTTACATCCTTTCTATTCAAAAAATCATAGTTCACCAAAATTTCCTATGCAAAATCATCTCACCTATTAGTAAACCTTAGAGATGTAAAGATACAAATTGTAATGCATTATCAAAAAAAAACAAAACACAAATATCTTCATAATACACTTGATGACAAACCCAGCTGGTACTTCAAATTGACGGCTTAACAAAATATCTTTTTGAAGTGTTGGAAAACTTACATGAACTGACATACTACACCAATGCATCAGTCTTTAAACTGTGTTTAGTTTGCTCTACTTAATTTTTATCTTTACACAATTCTCAACCGGGTTAGAGTGAATCAGACTAAGCTGCCTTTCATGACCATACTTCAAAAATAAAGATGTAAGTTCCTAAACACAGAGCTCAGATAAATTACCACTAGGCCAAACACCAAAATATTATTTGCATGGAATGTATTGTCTTGCATAACAGCAGATCCTAACATGTACCAGCCTCAAGATATGGAGCTTGATTAACTCTCTTTGCATGCTCGCATTTGCGATACATTGCAAAAAATCAAACTGCATTTTGGTAAGCACTGTGGTTTTAAACTTCTAATGTTACATTTCCCACCTGCCCTTGGCATAATGTACATCAGCAAGAACATTTGGCCTTTTTCCTAAATATCTACACACAGTCTTTTGTATTGCATTTTGCTGCAGCATATTGCCAGAGCCTCATAATTTGTCTTCAAGTGTTAATCTCTCAAATTTATTTACTAACAATAAAGGTGGTTCAGACAAGCTGGTGTTTCAGCAAACTCTGTTTGCTTCAGAAACAGCTATTCACATGTAAATATTTTTAGTTTAACTAAAACTATCATTTCTTTGTGTGTTACAGAGATATATCATTGATTTCAAGAATGGTGACATTTGAATTACTTGGATGTATATTATTTTTCACTGATTCTGGATTAAAGCAAAATCTAAACTTACTTGTCACAGATAACCCTTTCAAATGATGTCAGTTGCAGGGCAAAGGCAAGCAGGTTCATAGTTCCATCCAATGTTTCTGGTATGGTTGAACAACATACATCACAAACCCATTTGGTGTCCGAAACCTTTGACTAAATAATAGTTATGTGTTAAATAACTGCAGAAGCATGACCAAGATAATACCTTCTACTGATCTCTGAACATAGTAATGTGTGGAAAGGTTATGGTTGATTTTGTATAAGACAGCACAAATCAAACACAAATGACCTTCCACTGATATGCAAGAATGCAGAACACCAGTGACACTGCATTTCTGAAATGCACTGCATGCATTGTGTAAATCTTACATCTCAGTACAAAAATACAGTAAACTTGGAGTTGCGTTTTACTACCAGGTAGTCTTCAATGGATGCCATTGACACATCTGAGTGTTTCCATTGGTGTTTGTAAACTGCGTCAACATCCAAGCCATATCCCTTGGCAAGTAATAATGCATCTCCATATTCTTTTTCCATAATCTTGCATTCAAATAATTCTTGTGGTGTCATACTTGCCATGGATCTCAGGAAATACTTTTTGTGTTGAACACTAAAGTTAGGGAACATATATTACATAAGCGAGATAAAATCAAACAGAAGCCCAAATGCGCAAAAAGTATTTACATCACACAGGCATTGATACAGAACAACAACTCATGTTTTACCTAATTGAAGCATTGTCATGGTCTTGAGCATGCCATGGCATCAGATTAATGAAACTTGAAAGCAATTTCCAATGTTTTTCTTCATCTGCTTTACCAAACTGATGTCTTTTCTTTCCAAAGTCACCACCATTTGGTGAATGCTGCAGAAACACCAGCTATGATTAATAATTAATAATTCAATAATTCATTAATTCATTAATAATTCATACAAATTACAGCTGCGCTCAAAAGTTTGAGACCCCTGCCTAAAATTTGGATTTTTGCAGCAGTTTGGAAAATTGTCTTATTTGTTTCATCACGATGCTTTTTATGTTGGAAGAACATTGTTACATAACTGATGCTTCTTTACAGCCTTTAAGAATGAGCTTTTCAACGAACTGGTTGTCTTGCAAGCAAGAATATTCAAAATTATTGTCATTTTGCTGCTGAAAAAATAGGCAAAACTGAGGAGATATCAGTTGCGGAGAGGTCAAAAATCGTTACAATGCATGAAGAGGGTATGCAGAAGGGCAACTATCTGAAAAACTGCAATCCATCAATAATACCTTTCTTCAATTTTCAACAGTCCAATCGAGGTGAGAAAGGTCTACCTCTTAGCTTTCATGGAAAGTGTAAGCCTAGGTTTTCTGGCAGGTTTATAGGCTCTGAGCCCACATTCATCACTGCAATGACGTTTCATGATAGATGTACTGAAGTCTGCATCTGTGAGAAACAAAACTGATTGAACCTTTTTTCTTGAAGTGGTGGATGACTACCATCTTCTCTATTACGTGATCATCTCTTTGGCTGGTAACTTTGGGCCTACCAGCCTTGTGCAAGCCCTGAATACTACCGAACTTCTTGAATCTGACAACTGCCAGATAGAATGCAGTCTTGCTGCACTTCAGTTTCCAGATATTTGCTTTTCTGAGTACCTCTCTTCATGCAACTGATAAGCCTGCTGTTGCCCATGATTTCAGCAGCAAAACTTGCGATAATTTTGCAGATTTTTGTTTCCAAGAAAACCAGATTGTTAACACATTCATTGCTGATGTATGAATATATTGTACCTAAAAATCATGCATTGAGCTGTTAATTTCACAACACTTTGCAACTCCATAACGTGCCAGTCAACTGTGCTAGAGAGCTGTTCAAACCCTCAAAAGACTTAGCAAGTCTTTGAGCCTGAAATGAAAAAATATTTTTTGGGTTTTGGGTTTTAGTTTTTTTGTGAGTGACGTCATAATTTAGGTAGGTTTTTGGCCATTTTGGCTCCTGTTAGCTGCACCTGGACCCAACTGCGAGACAGAAGTATTTCGCTGAAGTTTTTATTGGAAACTAGGCCAGAATCTGAGTCTTTTGAGACTTTGAATGACTAGGTAAGGTTTCGGTTTCAAAAGTTATGATCTAAAAACAACAAAATAATTAATTCATCCAATAATTAGATTATCACTCAGAAAAAATCCGCAACCCAAAAAAAAATTTTTTTATTCAGACTTGCAGAGTCTTTTGAGGGTTTGAACAGCTCTCTAGCACAATCGCCTGGTGACTTATGCAGTTGCTAAGACACGTGCAAACTGCTTGATTCAGGCTGAAACCACCCAGCAGTGATAGTGTTGAAAAGCTCATTCTTAAAGGTAGCAATAGAAGCTGTAACAATGTTCTTCCAATGTAAAAAGCAATGTGACAAAACAAATGTTTTCCAAACTTGTTGCAAAAATCAAAATTTTAGGCAGGTGGTCTTAAATTTTTTGACTGTGACTGCATTTAAGATAAACATGTACAGACTACAATGACAAGGACCAACCAATGCTGTGATAAACTGTGCCTCACTATCACACCTATGTCAAAAATTCAAAAATACAGCAGTAATATATGGATCAACTTCCAATGAGTTATGAGGTAATATAAAAAATAAAAATAACTGAGCCGCATGTCACTTGGATCTAGACAAAAATCAACAAACATAAAAAATTGTGATCATGAATTATCTGCAGCTCACTTTCAAGAGAATCTGAAAAAGGATTCCCTTCATAGTCAGTCACAAAATATTTAGACTTTTAAATAACAAAAGGCAAAATCAAGATGTGCTATCTGGTAAAAGAGAAACTATAACAGCGGCTTAATTTCTTTCTGTGCATGCCATAAGTTTTGTTCATATGGTTTCTTCAACATATGGTTCTTCTGTTGTTGGCGAGCAATTAACATGTAGTTACCAAAAGGTTATATAACAAAGTTGTTAAAATTTATTTTATTCTACACTAAACAGGTGCCTTGAGGAATAAAATTACTTAGGTAGAATGATCATTTTCATCAACACTGACAAAGTTTTTAGAAAATAAATCATTAACAGGTTTAAAAGGCTTTGATATTGTTGTGAAAAATATAAAACAATTTCAGAAATATGACCAAATTTATTCAATTGTCAACACACTTAATTGTAAGCCACCTGTGACTGTATGTGCTACTTCAATATAAGTTACCTAAGCCACTAAGATAGTTTTTCGCGTTTAATTGGCAACCCTGGCAATGATGGTTACACCACTACAACTGCCTTTTGCTCATCATAACTCCTCTTTTGATGAGTGATGCTGAAAATAAAGAGAAATTTGCATCAGCACGTGATGCTGACAATAAAGAGAATGTGAAAAGAGCATTTGGTTGCTGATGAAAAAAACATTATAAGCTGTGGCTTACATCGAATAAACAGTATTTTTGCTTCTTATCTAGAAACAAAATGTTTTTGAAATAATAGAGTTACAATTTTATAATTTACTTAGTTCACACCCTACTACATGATTATCTACAAGTCTTAAAATGATCATAATTAGATATAACATAATGTAAAAACAACACAAGACAACCTAAAGCACTAAAACTGTCTCTTTAGACTAAGTTGTGGAAGCTGTGCAGTGTGTACCATATAGAAGCAGATAATGATACTAACTTAAAATCACATAAACAAGCTTCCTTACAACACTTAATTTATGCAGTTTTGCTCAAAAGAGTGGTTTTTCAATTGTTGTTTACAAGTGCCTCAGAGTTGCAACTGAGAGGATATGCATGAGCAACTTGTAACTACAAACAAATCTGGCAATTTGCCAATCTATTTTGTGTGTTTAACTAGAGTGTGCATATATTTGGCAGACCCAAACTGCGCTACAAAGACGTCATCAAGCGTGACATGGCGGGCTTCCACATCTCTCCACAGTCATGGGAAACACTTGCTGCCCATCGCAACAGATGGCGTGCCTCTTTGAGTTTTGGTTATTCATTGTCAGCCACAAGCTACGTAGAAAAAATGGAGAAGCGCCGAGCTCATCGTCGACAACGACGGGATGGGCCATGATGATGATGAT
>JGI24022J15233_10000119_pt1 | contig 32976 bp, 26 predicted proteins | sample Ectturendosymbi2_FD_15233 | JGI IMG/M metagenome (IMG submission 15233)
TTCGTTTTGTGCCACGTCGTCATCCAAGTTAATGTTTTTGAGAAACACCGATTGGCAAGCCACAATCTCTTCGATGATTTGATGCTCAGAAACGTCTAATCCATAGGCTGCAAAACACTTGCTTACGGTTTGTCGGTATACTGCTCGACTAGCCAAAGTCACATGGTAACACATTCCAACAGCTTGGATCAGGCATCGGTTGACTGGATGTAGTCGTTTCCTCCCCTGAACGTCGTCTTCCTTCTCTTGGTCAACCAAACGAAACAGCCAGTGCTTGTTTCTACAAAACCACTTGAAACTGACAAGGCATCGCTCTACATCTCTTAAACTCACGAAATGACACTCGTTTCTTTTCTGGCGCATATAGGCTTGAGATTGAGCCAAGATTTCCACGATTAAACGAAAGTCACTTGACACTAAACCAACGTCTTCTTCATGACCGAGACGCTGAACCATTTGCTCAATATACTTTCTTTCTGCATGGTTTTGCAGTTGACCGAAATCCCAGACCAACGGTTGCATGCTTGGAGGAAGAGCGATCACTCTGTAAACCAAGCAACGCATTGGAATCTCGCCGAGCTTCTCAACTGTGTCATCAGTTTTAACTCGAAAACCTAATCCAGCTGCTTCCATGCTGTCAATCGCTTCCTGGCTGTGCTTTCTGTACGGATTGCAGGCTGCCACAATCCGCAAGCCGCACTCCTCAACACTTTCTCCGTGAATGCTTCCGTCACAAACAAATTCTTTGATCGCGTACACCGCTTCTGTAGTGTTGGCTTCATCCAAAAACAGCATGGTGTCAAAATTCCACTCCTGTTGATTGCGCTTTGCGAGGTCTGCGGCTTTACTCAGAAGCCTTCTGAGGTTGATATCGGGTGGAATGTTTTCGGCAAAATCTGTCGCTTTCCTCAAAATACTGTCCGAGCTTGGGGGTTCCTGAAAGGCTGCTGAATGTTCAAATGATTTCAATACAGCTCTTTCAACCGAAAAGTACTGTGCTTCGTGCCTCACAAAATCCTTAGCTTGCTTTAAAACGACGTGGACTTGGTGGCGCAGTTGATTCTTTCGAGCGAGACGCACAGCAGCCCTCAGTTGTTCATGGAGATGATTAACTGTTATACCTCCATGGACTTTTACTACCATCATGTTACGTACAATCCGCTGTAGAAGCTCATGTCGGCATTGTGGTTCTGCATTTCCGTGGTTTCCGTGATCAGGGAGATTCCGGTTTGGTCTTCCCGCTTTAAGTTTGCTCATGAACTCGACCATTCTTGTTTTTCCGCATCCAGTCTCTCCCATCACCACAACAGGAATGTTGCATCTGAACCTCATGTGAATTGCGAGCATTTTTAAGACGTTGTCAGTTGTCAGCTCGTACGTTGGATCGGGATCAGGTCCATCATCGATTCCCAGCACATTTCGCAAAGATCTTAATTTCTGGGCTCGTGTAAGTCGGTCGAAGTTCTCATTAAGGTTGACGCCTTGCCTGCCCAGGCCTTGCACGAGATTTTTCCCCATAACATTCGGCTCCAGGCACTGGTTGGTATTTTGGCAAAGCAGATCTCCTCTCAGGTTGATCTTGAAGTTAACAAACGACATGGACACCCGATCTTCGTTGAAGAACAAGTACGGGTGAGAGCTCTCTTCCCAGCGACGACGAAGCTGATGCAACTCGAACACATCGTGCTCACCGGCGGCCTCGGACGCTGCGGGTTCGTTTACGTTCAGAGAAGGAGTTGCAAAGTCTTGGGACATGCGGATCATGAATTTCACGACGAACTTCTTGAATCCGACAAGACCGGAGTCCGCCCCGACCAAGTTCGCGTCGCAGAAGACTGACTGCTCGCAATCGCGCAACTGGCAGTTCAAGAAGCTGGCGAAGTGACGTAGCTCAGACCAGGTCGGATCAGTAAGGCTGCAGTATTTCAGCAAAATCTCAATGCATTCCCGCGGGGAACCACCTGGCCGCTGATAGAAAAACGTGTCCAAGTTTTCGTTACGAGCATATCGCAGCAGATATTGATACGGGCGCTGGTAAACTGGGCTGCTGAACTCCTCTGTGTCCATCAACACTAGTCCAGGGATTTCTGTCCTGATTCCATGAGCAAGAACCTCTTTCGGTGCCAGGCATTTAGTGGAAGGGAGAATAGATGCGACCGCTTCGATGGAACTGGTTTTCTGGAGCAATAAAACGAACGCGACATCATTTGAAAAACAGTCATGCGACAGAGGAACAATACACATGTTTAGGACACGGAATATTTAAACAGTACAAGGATTGATAAACGTCAAAGCAGAAAAACACAGGACGTGGGCTATGTGTTTCGATGATTAGAGAGTTCACTTTATAACTCTTAAAAAGTAAACCTGGACGTAGAAAATCTGTGCAGAATACTGAAAAGTTTGAAACTATCTTGACGAGACAAATATTTTTGCGAAACGCCTTCATCTACGACGCAGGGTCTTTGCGATAAGCAAGGCCAGTTGTTCCACAACAATCATTGTGCGCGAGGTCAACAATCGAGTGTAGAGTACAGTCTACCATCTTCACCAACATCAAGTTCCAGACATTTGCACGATTTATTGCAACATACCGAGCACTTTTAATCAGTAGCATAGCGCCAGAGATGCTCTTGCGTCTATTTTACTGCACATTGGGCTACAGGTGATGTTAGTCAAATGCGCAGTTTTGAGTGGACATCTGACAAAGCTTGTGCAAACGCACATTACTGCGTTTAGTGTCGCCCAGAACAAATTCAAATCATTATTGTCCAAATTGTTGAAAACTTGTTGAAAAACTTCAAATCAATATTGCCCAAATTGTTGTGAGCCTAATTTAATACTTGAAATCACATGCAGAAAAGAAAAGGGGGCATCAATGCCTTAATGTCCCACATACAGAGAAAGACTGACAGTTTGAGTTTACAGCATTTCTTTTGTTCAAATAAGCTAATAAACAAACACAAATCGTGGGCCGAAGTTCAGTTCACTTGCATCTCATACTGAAGATAAGTTACATGAAATCGATTTCGTATTAAAAAATTTGCTGATGGATTCAAAACCTCCGCCTTTGCGAAGACTAGTTACATGAATTACAGTCAATCCGTTTTCACACCTTGGTGCTACTCTGAGAGTACGTGTACTCAACGCAGTACAGGTGCTGTGGTTGTCTTCTCCACAGGGTTCCCACGCTGTTTTCGAACGAGCCCAAAATAAGCAGATTGAACAAAAACCGAGCCACTCCACGTTCCACCTGAGAGTCAAAGGAAATAAAACGACAATGAACCTAGCAAAGCTCATAATCAGGGGTGGCGGAATCGGGGAGCCGCATGGGCCTAGGCCCCCACTTCTTTCCTGGGATGACCTGGCCCCCCGCTTTTACATATCGAATTTTGTTAAAATATGTTTAAGCAACACAATTATTATTGGGTCCATTGTTAAAGTAAATCGCTTACTGAAAAAAAATTCCACACTTCTATTGACTTGCACTTGTTCCCCCCACTTTGAAAAAGGTTCCTCCACCAGTGCTCATAATGCATTGATAAATTAGTGGAATAATGCACAGCTTGTGGCGGATGTTTTTTGAAAACAAGGAATTTGAAGTGAAAAGCATCACCGCATCGTTTAAATTAACAAAACGTTTACAACTTAATCAGTGGGTTTGACACTTACAGGCGGACGGACAGTGACACTTACAGATGGGGTGACATCGATGTGCACAAAATGCGGGTCTTTGTTGCAAATGTTCTTTGACAGCAGCAATAAGCACATGCAGTCATCAAGATCGCAGTTTTTCTCCAGCAACCGCATGGTGGTCTGATGGAAAGCTGGAGAGAATTTTGCGACCTTGGATCTCAACCGCGAGATGAATAAGGATTTTCCTGGGTGCAAGTACGAATTGATTAATTTACAATCAAAATCAGCGCAATTTGAGCAATAAACTAACATACCTTGTCACAGTCATCGATGCTTAGAAAAACGTTAAGTTACAATCCACTTTTCACAGTCTCCGTGTGGCATTCAGTGATGAGACTGGGTCTTTGGCAACAAGTTCAGACTTTGTAAAGATATCGTTAAACGTATGACTTGTGAAACCAAGTTTAGGCGATGAATATAATTTGTCATCATTCATGTCGTTGCCCATATAACATTATATAATGTTACTATGTAAATATATTACTTGCAATATTGTAATATTACCCGCATAATATTACTGTCACTTCGCTTTCGGTCTTAATATTTATTTGAAACTTTGTCAGTTCTCTAAAGCAACTCGTAAAGTTGGAAGGGGACTATGAATTTTATTATTTCCAAAAATCAAAAAACTGAAACAAATAGACGTAAGATTTTGCTGCATTAGCTTTTAATTTTATGCAGCTGAGTTACAAAAATGCTCAAAAGTGATAGTATGACCTACAGTAACATTTTTTCACGTACCGACGACTGCCAAACCATCAAGTTTAAAAAAGAAGGTAACCAGTTTTACCTGGAAAGAATGCAGTGATGTTCAAATATTTATTCAACGACTGATTTCATTGATGATCAACTTAATCTCTCTAGGAACTTCCAGACTATAATGATTACAAAATAAATTAGACTTTAAACGAACGCTGGCAGCTTCCAAAAGTGTTTTGTCTTGCTACATAATCACAGAACATTTTTGGTGTTATGAAATAGTAAATTTTGTGTTATACTTCACCGCCAAAATAAAAATGAAGTTTTGAGATCAAATCACATTTGACCGTTCTTGAAATACCAGGACTGCAGAAAAACGTCTGAAGTCGTGATCTTCTACTAAAGCAACACGTCACTGTTTACGCACAATACGCCATTGTCTATGCACTTGGTAAATTTAACACTTTGTGCTGCCACGCTGATTTTGAGCCTAAAAAACCTGTACGCACCTTTCTACTTTTTAATGCAACTCTTAAGATATTTGCACATATTGAGATGCCGCAAGTTCAATATTTTAATGAGTTGTTTTAACTTGCTTTTAATGTAATTGTAACTTGGGAAAATTGCCAAGCGCAGGTTCATGAATGCAAAACCCTGACGTTTTTCAAAGTCTTAGAAAAAGTTTTAGTCGACTTTGCTCTGAGGTAGACAAAGTATAGCCTTTTTCTTGCTTTTGAAACCAACACCAGTGAAAAGAGCATTGATTGTAATGTCAGGTAAAAACTAGTACTTCGGTGCAATTCACGAGCAACTGTCAGTTTATTTGCTTGTGCATTCGTCAGTGCCGAATTTTGCTCATGTCTAGTTCATTCTGAGAGGCTGGTACACACTTCAACTACCAATTACATCTTCTGAAAAACCTTGAGATTAGGCTCCTTTAAGTCAACCAATGTAAATAAAAAGGTATTCACCAAGTCCAGCACGCTTTGATGACGCCAACGTCACCGATCTTCCTTCAGCAGCAAAAGCAGGATATTCCTTTGCTTCAATCATCAATCGCGTTTCCAGGTAAGTCTGGATCTCCTCCGGAGTGTATTTTAAGGTGTAGTCGGCTTTATGCTGTAAAATTAGTCAAATCATGAGAGATGTAAGCGTTGAAATCAAAACGCCCAGCCATTCAAAGTGTGCAAAGCACAATAGTAAAGGGATGTGACAAGCTGAGCTGAATTTATTACCTCGTGAAACAACGATGCGACGAAATGATGCTGGTTGGAACAAATCAAAACAAGCTGATAATCCAAACCATTCGCTTTCTTCAAGTTTTGCCACGTTGTTTCAAGTGAATTTGCCACTTCGAAGTTCAAGCTTTCCGTCCCAGCAATGCAGTACAGACCTTTACCTGATGGATGTGAAAAACCGTTATACTGTAATGCTGATAGTTGTGGCCCGCATCATGTGCAGCTCATCATGAAAAATCTGCCTGTTTTAGATTCAACTTCTCATCTAAAAAAACATTCAAGGTAATGCCAAAACTACCTTTCAACCTCGTATCATCGACAGAGTACCAATCGTAAGCAAAATTTGGCCAACCTCTAATTTTCAAACAGGTTTTCAAAAAAAGCAGCGTTTTCAATTGTTGATATCAGTAGTGATATTAATCATTAATCTCAACTTTTTATCAGTGGAAGTTTTCTTGAAGTCAAGCAAGATTTTTGGTAGATATTCCTAAAACTTCTTGATCGATAAAGGGAATCAAGATTCAGCAGGTACGTTTATTAGGGTAGGGCAACCAGACGGCTAAGCAAACAATCAAGAGAGAGACCCTTCCATGCATAGGTGCAGGAGCAGGCAACTTTTTGGGGGTGCGAAGGAATTTTGCCCGAATTCTCACAAACTTGCCCGAAAAAGCTCTTCAGGTAAATTCGGGCGCCATTTTTTTCAAATCAAAGCATGTTCGGCGCCATTTTTGCTCAAATTTTCAGGGAATTGTGAAGGTTCTCAGAAGTTTTGCCCGGATTTTGTGGGATTTTGCCCGTATTTTCACCGAATCAAAACTTTTTTGGGCAGTGCGGTTGCACCCCTTGCACCTCCGCCTCTAACGACAGTGCTTCCATGGTTCCGCAACGTTTCCATTGGTTGAAAGACACAGAAAACGTACGAAATTTTACACCATTAATTACATCCAGCAATATATCTAAACACGAAATCTACCTCTCGTTTGATCACGGGCGATTGCACGTCTCAGCAGTAGTTCGATGTCCGCTTTCGTTGTTCCTTCGTGACAAAGCAAGACTTCAGACGCGCTGGGCAAAGGCTGGTCACGTGAGTGCATGTAAAGTGACATCACAACCGGTACTGTGTCGTGATCAGAACACACAATGAGATTCGGAATGCCAGGTGGAAGATCAGTAGGCAACTCGTGTCTCGGGATTGCCCGCTCATCAACGCACAATCCCATGTTATCGACGAACTGACCGAAATGCTGCAAGCTGATGCAATCCGACAGAGAGGTGACCTGCCAAAAGTTCATGGAATCTTAGAAACGTGCGCGAAACCTTCGCAATGCTACAAAAAATGACCCTTGAACATGAAACGTTTCCCACAACACTCTTACACATAACTTAAGGCGGCGCTTCACAGGCGGGCTGCGAAGTTGTTTGAAGTGGGTTGCAAACCAAGTGAAAACCTTGGACTGCTTTTGTCGTCGCGTGCTGAGTATTACTAAGTATCATTTCACGCTTGAATGGTAGGCTACAGCTTTCTCTATACGTCTGTACGGTTTGAACGTAACAAATATTTATCGTTTATTAGATTGCGCAACAATCCACTGGTTGTTGTGTTATTGTGGGCCTCCAAAATTTGTCAGTAAGTGGATTGCGAATTAAGAAAGGTTGGAAAACACTGACTTAAGTAACGGTGACGAACTCCAATACATGTCTATTTCGATGATTCGTCTTTGACAACTCATGTGATGCAATAGCTACAAATAAAAACAGTAAAACTAAAACACAGGTTGATTTTCTTGTGTTAGTCGTAAACGCGAGCTGTCGTGGCAGATGTTAACAAAAGCAAGAACGCGTCCGTGACGCGATTTATGTTTGATCAATTACAGAGAATATTTTGGTGGATATAAGTTAAACGTAAATTCCACGCCACATTACTACCTCACTTCTGCGCTATATTAACGTCACTTCCGCGCAACATTACTACCTCACTTCTGCGCTACATTAACGTCACTTCCGCGCTACATTACCGCGTTTTCCTCCATGTAACGTTCACAGATTGTCTTAACAGCAACGCTTGCATTGTTCGACCCGCTGTATTCGTTCATCAGCTTCTCGATGACGCCTTGCAATGTCAGGGTTGAACGATCTTTGACAACAGCCTCGACAGCATTGATGCAAGTTTCACTTTCACTAAAGCCTGTGCACGAGTAGTAATAATTGTACCAAATGTGGCAAAAACCACAAATGCTCGAATAAAGTTTGTTTTTTTACATCAGAGTCGAAAATGGCAGCATAGCTGCGAAAACGGTTATGGGCCAATCTAAAGATGTTGACAACTTGCTAAAGACAGTGAAATAACAGAACTACGAAGTAAACACGTTTCTGCGTGGCACTTCATCACATAGAGCTGCGGAATAGGAATCGCAGCTTGATAGATGTAGCTCTGGCTTTCCAAAAGTGGACTATGGTGACTCGCTTGCGCCATCCAAAATTTTGTTATATTTAAAACCATCACTAACAAAATTCTTTCATACTTCCATTTGAAAATAAATTTTAACAAAATTAAAAAGAATTAATTTGAACATATTATTGCAATTGAAAAATTCTTTGAAACTGAACCAAAATGTTTCCCTAAAAAATTTCAAGAAATAATTTCATATTACTAAGCCCAGCTCCGGGAATATAGTGTTTCCCATGGAATTTTGCGAATAACTCATGTTGTAAATTTATGTTTCATACTCATTTTCCTCTGCAGCGTTTTTATTCTAGCATGAGCAAACAAGTTAAGTAATGAATAAATATTTTAACAATCTTGCTTCAGACTTTCATTTCAACAAGCTGTTTCTGGAACTCTCAACAGATCCCATTATAAGTACTTAAAATGCAGCGAATGCAAATGCGGTTTGGACTCCGTGCCACTGGGAGCTAGCAGCATTCCCCAATACCCTATCTGCTTTGTCCAGGTTTTCTTGCAAAAATTGCAGCAAGCTTAACGTAAGGCATCATAAGCTCCAACGCACGTTTACAAGCTTAACCTGCCAAGTACTGGAAAATGGGAGGGAATCCTTTTCCTCGTGTCAGAGTTTTCCTTTGCTGCAACAGACACATTCACAGCCCACCTCATTCTAGGAACAACCGTCATTCTGATACAAGTTAAGAACCTTACAAAACTGCACAACAAACTCTGCTACAAGCATTATTACAAACATGCACGATGACCTTTCCTAATGCTTATGGTTTAGTATCCACGCTACACATTTAACATTTATCCATTGAACTTAAATTTATCATCTTAACTGCAAAGTGGGAAATCAAACTCACCATACGGAATGTATCTGGGTCACCATACTGTACTGGCTTACATTTGTCGCCCATATTTTCTACGCTCCAGTTTAGTGGGAATTAGAATGGGTGTTACCTCAGTTCATAAAAATGCAAGGAAAAGGCGGGAAGATCATTTGTGGGCTATATATGTTCATATTCTCTAATTATACTTAGCTGCTTTCACAGATGCCAAATTTCAAAACACACTTTAAAATCCAAATTAACCTGTTTCTCTGTTGTATTCTGCAGAGAAATTCCGTACGTCGTCATTTTCATCAAATTCATGATCAAGACACCACAAATAAATGGTATCATAATCCAAATTTTCTCCCTCAGCGGCCTGTACCCCGGCTTTAGCCACCATTTCGGGAATGTCTTCATTGACCAACTGTTTCACAAGTTCTCTCTTTACTTCGGCCAACGAAGCAGGCAAAGGTACAACTGTTAAGATTGAAAATTCGTTTAGATCAGTTATCATGTAACTGAAAGAAATCAATCTGTGACAAGTTATAAGTTAGGCAGAACCCAGATCAACAAATGATCAAAAAAACGTTACAAAGTTACACGAAATGTAAAAATATTCTCATTCAAATCACTGAAGATATGACAAGCAACAACCTCTCTCTTCTAATTCTTCTTCGTCCTCCCCTTTCTGTTTTTCTGTTGCTTCACCCAAACATCGCACAACGTCTTCGTGGCTGACATCAGGCTTAATAAGCGAAAGTAGGGTGTAGACTTGATCATGAAGGTGCTGGTCAGGCTTGACCTGAGCCAGCTGCTTGCACAGATAGGAAATCTGGTGGATGTTGAAGTAGTTCAGGTGATAAAACGTCGATCTTTTCTCCGCCAGGTTCGCCTTCCATCTGCAAAATTGGCAGAACTTGAAAACAAACGATCACCATTTCAACATTTTCACATATTTCCTCACTACCTTGTTTCATAAATGTTCCCTGTTAAAACGGTAGTCTGATGAACTACAGCTTATCCTCAAGCGCGTTTAAGTATCTACAAGAGACGTTGAAAAAGCACTGCACGTATGACACTTCTCAACAATCGGAATTTATTTCAAAAAGAGAAACTAAAATAAGATACTGAAGAGGATCGTGAAAACATTTGTTGGCTGGGAGGATAAAAAAACTACCAAGGAGACATCAAAAAACGAAATTTACCAAAACGATGTTCGGTCCCAACAAGTGAGACTTGCGTTTTTTCTAAATTTCCGACGAATCGCCGGAGTCCAAGCAAAAAGATGTTTTGGCACAAACACAAACAGTTCCATAATATAGCGGTACAGAACTTGATTGTTAAAAAAATGGATTAAAAAACAGCCCATGTAGGTTTTCATGGAAAACATTAAAAACAAGGCAGAACATCTCGAAGTCAGTCTAGCCACAAAACATCAATAATTAGGACTCTTCGCACAGCGTTGGTGCTGACCTTTGACTAACGAAGCTTCATGGATTCTATATAATTGGACGGTGTTTTGACTGATTGATTGATGAGCGCATGCATTACCTTAATAGGGTCTGTTCCATTATATGAGTGATCTTTATCAATTCCGACGATACATTGTCGGAGCAAATAATCAGCGGACTTTTCTCGTCGAATGTCAATTCTAACAACAATATATGTTCAGTAACAGCCTCTTCTTCCGCAATCACTTTGCATCTGAAACGAAAAAAAGCCGTTTATTTTTAGGAAAACGAAAGAAGTCTTTGAAAGCATCTCAGCGGCATGATGTCATGCACTCTTCTTAAAAGTAACGACATTCAACTCAGGACTGGAAACGTAAAACCGACATATAGTCAACATCCATTACATCAGCCTTGCGGTCCAGTTATTAAAGAGCAGACATCCGGCTGCTTTCAAGTTCACGAATGCCTTCGCCAGGTTTTCGACAAGAGAAAGGTTTGCAATGAAGCGTTGTACGTCATCCAGCCCTTTGTCAGCAATCAACATCAATCGAGACTGGAGGTCTTGGAGTTCGCAAAGGGTCATTGATTTTTCTGTTGAAACATACGGCAAGTGTTGGCGATACGGTGACTCCGCGAAGGCAGCGTTTGTTCTCTGCCTGGGTGGCAACGCAACGCATTAAAACTGTTTTAAGTGATTAGTCTCCGTAAAGGTGACGCAATCAAATCACTCAGCAGAATTTTTAATAGGAAATCGATTTCTGGTAAGTGTACGCATCCTCAATCCTGAAACCTGCAAACAAAAGCTTACGAGTGAAATGCTGAAGGACGAAAGCCAGAGCAGATGAAGCACACAGAAGACTAAATTGACGATGCCATCTTTCTGCTTGCGCATCCCACTGCCTGTTACGGTTGAATTACCGCCACGCTGTTCGTAGCTGTGTTTCCGTTATTGTGTAATTGGCGTCAGATGGTTTTTCAGCTGTGAACCAGCTCAGATGGTTTTTCAGCTGTGAACCAGCTCAGATGGTTTTTCAGCTGTGAACCAGCTCAGATGGTTTTTCAGCTGTGAACCAGCTTGATGGTTTTTCAGCTGTGAACCAGCTTGATGGTTTTTCAGCTGTGAACCAGCTTGATGGTTGTTGCTTGTCGCAGCTTGTAGTTGATTCGTTCAATTTCGTCTGGAGTTTACTGGCTTTCTCTACTCTTATTTCAGTCCTTCGGCATTTCACTCGTAAGCTTTTGCTTGCAAGTTTCACCACTGAGTGTGCGTACACTTGCGTGAAAACCGAAGACATTTATCCATGCGAGTTACGTCACAGGAGAAAATTAGCAAAAGTATTTCGGCATAAAGGTGGTGCATTGTTATTCCATTAAGAGAGCGAAAAATGCAAACGTTGAAAACTAGGTTTTTAATGTTTTTACGCTGGTAAGGAGCATGGGCTAGTTGCGGTCTTGAGTATTTCGTACAGAGCTCCATGAACTAGAGCAGTGGTTCCCATACTGTGGTATACGCGAAGGCCTTCAAGGTGGTGAGCGAGTGGGCCAACCTTATGTTTTTCTACACAAAAATAAATAGTCACAGCTTGTACTTATCGGGATCTTTTAATAAATTTCTGCGTGTTTGTGTACTTGCCTTATTGGTTTTTAAAAATGGCCATTAACAATTGACCGCCATTTTGTACATGTCGCTTTTATGTGAAGTCTAGTTTTCTAAACTTTTCCAATGATAGTTGGTTGAATGAGTTTGCTAGGAAAAAGGTAGTACGCGGTGACAGTACGGCGCCCAAACATGGTACGCGATCAAAAAAAGTTTGGGAAGCACTGAACGAGAGTAACAAAAGCATGCATCAGCAGCTCACCCATTCCATGCTCATCAACCGTATGCAGCTCGATGGAACGGTCGACAGTTGGTATTTGGTCTTTTCCTTGTATGGTGTAAATTCCATTTGAGTTAATTTCCTGAGCGCGAAGCAGAGATGACTTTTCGACAGAACCATGGAAGTCTTTTATACCCTTCAGCCACTCAAGCGATTTAGAAGTCTCTTCCTACGATGAAAACAGTTCGCGTTAAAGCCAGAAAAAACTGTGACAAAAGCAATGCAACAAAGAAGGCAATTCCCATGCGTCATTGTTGACTGCAGTGGCAGTGCTTGGGGTCATCAGCCTGAGAACATCATGATAATTTTCAACTCCACAATTGTCTTTAAAGCATGTTATTACTACAGCGAGATACCTAGCTTCAGCAACGTAACATAATTGCGTTGGCCAAGGGACGTTTTGTCTGATGTGTTCGAAGTCAATAGTTGATGTCCTGTTAGACTGAATTAGAATTAAGCACGTGACACAATTGAAACGGAAATGCTCGACATCCAGCAAAAGCTATTGCAAAACATAATCCGACGTGAAAAATTTTAAAAATCACTACGAACGTGGCGATCAAAAGACACCCATCAGAACTAACCCATTTCTTAAGAATTCTTTCGTCTCTTTGCATGTAGTCCCACACATTTTTCAATTGTTGCAAAACTTCGACCAGTCCGTCTTCAGCGTGAAGGTCGAAAAGGAACGGAGCGAAGCCCATGACGGCGCTGTTGAAGCAAGCGACCTTGTCCACGTCCAAGGCTGTGTCTCCGGCGGAGATCATGGCCAGGTCGCTCATCACCTTCACTTCGCTGCGGTCTGGAAAAGCAAAATCGCTTTGGATTGGCTGAAGAGAAAACGCAGACGGTGCGCACGAGTGCTGAAGAGTAATAGTTGCGTGAAACTGACGACGTTCACGAACTTCGTCCTGCATAGTTTTGTGTGAATTTGGGACTATGATTTTGACTTGTCGCTTACGCGTTTAAAGTTAAATTTGAGTAAAAGAATTTAACTTAGAAAGTATTGAAATGCTGCTTAACCCTACAAAAATTAAGAGATTTTTTGAGATTGTACAATATCCTCATATCTAACAATGAAACCAAAAATGCTTATCGCAGACTGTTCGAGAACTTGTATGCAACTTATGGCAAAACTAATCTCGAGAAAGTTAAAAAAATACACAAACTTAAAGAAAAAGTGATGAAGATTCAATATTTTGCAGAACCTCAAAGTGCCCAGTTACAATAAGTATAACTTATGTTGAACAGTTACTTCAGTGCTAACGTTTCTCCAACGCCAAAATGCATATAAATATTATTGCTCAGTGAAAGAAATATTTAACGTTATTGCACCTTTCATATTTTCTCTCAGCCATACAATAAGTTCCTTGTGTTCAACGAACGTCCGGATGAAGTCGCAGTGTTGTTGGCTGATGAAGTTCAAAGCATCGCCGGTATCAATGATTCTTCGAGTTATGCTTTCCAGAGATTTCTCGGTCGACATGTTATTGTCATCCTGCAAATGTTTCCAGGTCAGAATGTCATTCGCAAAAAATGCGGAAGTCTACATTTAAACTCGAAATGTGAAAAGCAAGTAATGCAAACGTAACTTGAGCATGGCGTTTAATCAAAAACGCTGTCGCGTCAAATTAAACTTTAATAATTGTATAACTGTTAGTGAAAATTTAAATAATGCGAAATCTTTACGTGCAACATTTCCAAACATTCAAAATCTCCTTCCAGGTTGAGACAGTCTTTCAGTTGAAGAAGAGCCGCAAAAGCTTCTTGCCGTTGTTTCAAAGAAAAGTAAGAAGAAATCTGCGTAATCCTGAATTCCTGTCTGTCGACTCTATCTTCAGGAGCGCCATCTGGTGGAATCAAGCACGTCAGAGACGACGCATGTTCCTGGTTTAATTCAGATGCAGTGGAGATGGATGGTCTTTGTTGCGCAGCAACTTGTAGTAAAGAAACATCGTCCAGTTCAGGCGTGCTACTGGAATCTGACTCAGTGGTAGAACCCTCTTCGTCAGGGTCAGCATGGCCAGAAAGCTGCACAACTTGTAATTCAGGAACAGGAATTTTAGTTACAACTGGTTTCTGCTCATCAAGTACTGCCTGGCGCGGTTCAAACTGGTTCTTTTTAAAAGGTGGTTCAGTTTCTGAGAAGTACTCTTCATCTGAGTCGGAGTCCGACTCTTTGTGATCTTCATCACACAATGTAGTGGCACTGTCTTGGGTTGGGAGTCTTATTGGGACGTCATAGTCAGGAAAAAGAAACACAGCATTGATCATCTTTGTTAATTCTTCCTTCGAAGGACGGGTATTTCCGAGGGAAAAGTTCTGCTCGACCTCTCCGAAGGAAAGTGAACCTGAAACGATCAAAACATATTAGGCTGTGGACCTCTTACACTTTTTGACGTTATTGCGAAAAATCCAAGGTATACAAAAGGCTTACACAATTGCAGAAATAACTCTGTCACATCACGGACGTTACAACGTTGATTTAAATAATGTGTTTCGTGCTGCCATATTTAGTGACGTAGTACAGCAATTATTCAGAACGCACAACTTCAAACGTTGGAAGTTTTAACTGAAAAAACCTGCCAGCCAGAAAACTCAAAAATTGTTACTGGATTAAATTCATATCCCATTTGTGACAAATTTGTTGCACGTCACTAGCAAGCGGACGTGACGTGATTGCCGTGTCAAAGTTCTTCCGGTTCATCAAATTCTGAAATTAACATTGCAAAAAACATCTTTTTGTTCGTCACCGAAGTTTATTTATTTGTTTGAAAAGCCTTTGTTAGATTATGCCTTCGCAGTAACAATATCGCAGTGCCCTTCAGACCCATGCTCTGCCGCTACATGGATGACCTGCTTTTTTCGAACCAGGATTCTCTTCACAGTCTGAAACCAATAACTCTGTTCACAGGAACATGTTTTTTCCAGAGGCAGATGAATGCCTCCGTTGTCTTCATGTCTATTAAGAAATCACCTGCCAGGGTTTATTAATTCTTCCAGGCAACCAACGCAATCAAAATGATCCTTTACTCAAAATGATCGCTCCTTTGCGCAGGAAACGAAACCCTGTTAATTGTCACTCCGCTGCACACATGAGGTAATTGACGTTTATGAGTAGCTGGATTCATCAATTTTTTAACAGAAATCACGGTACCGCACAACAACATATCCTATCAGCTAATTTCTCTCATTTACCCAAATCTATTTAATTACATTGCACAAAAATGCCAGCTTGGTTCGCGAGGACTATAAACATCGCACTACATGTGAGAAAAGTTCGCTCGTTAGCCCTTTAAAACCCAGGAAGCTTAGGATCAGTTACAGAAACCAAATTGGAAGAATGCCTACTATAACACGCATATTTGGAGGGAATCACAACCCGGCAAACATTTATCATAACACGCACAAGTACGCTGATAAGTATAACCTTACAGATTAGTTAATAACACGATTTTGTAGTAACAACGCCCAAACTATATTCAGGGAAACACAACGCATTTCTCCAAGATATCGATCCAAACGAGTGCCGTAGTGCGACTCCCTGCAATTCAATGCGCAAACAACTGTAATCTGCTGGTCACCCTTTCACTTGGGGTTTTGCTCACAATCTCACTTTTGCACATGCTCGCCATTATTCGCGGGTGGTAGGCTTGCGAATTACATTTGAATGATAACATATCTTATCAGCGATTACTCAGAAGCAGAGGAAGCTGACAAAATATTTTGTGAGATCAAGGTCAATGCGTGAAAACACTCCGTTCTATACTTCCACTCTCCTTAGTAAAATAACAGATCAGGCTTCGAACGGTAAAACACCCGGATCATTTATAGTGGTTTGAACAAACAGGAGATAGGTTGTTGCTTCCACAAAGCAAATTACATTCTTCTAAACCTCGTTGACCTAAAAACCGCATCCGCAAAAAGAAACAAAACGACATGATACAAATTACTTTCGGAACAGATCTGGAAGGACATTTTTTCTGGATAATGCATTGCAAACTTAGTTGGCAAGGAACAAAAAAACAATTTCTCACCGAAACCATCGATACGCAAACGTTCGCAAAACAAGGAGCATCTGTTCAATTATAGATTTGTTTATTCAATTTCTTCAGATGTTTTACCTCAGTGCAACAAACACGCAATACTATTTTAATTTTCAATCCTACGCACCGTTGTCGAGTTTCTTTTTCAAGCCGCATATCTTGCATTTGACTTTGTTCCATATAAGTTTCGTGACATCATCAACCGAGAAATCTTCAGTCTTTTGCTCCTTGTCGGCAACAGCTTCTCTGTAGTAGCTTATCCAAACGTTTTTCACAATCTCATGTCCATCCACCTGCCAAAGAGCATTTACGTATGCTTACGAAAAAGTTCAGCCAACATATTTTTTGCCTATTTACAAAATACAAACGGGAATAAACTAAGTTGTACACCGAAAAGGCTTAAATAATTAATCTTATACGTTACAAAGAAAAGGTGAGGATATTGCAAAATACCTAGTCTCTTTACGACAAGTCACGGTCACACACAAGCATGTTTTCAAACCCTCAAACAATTCTCAAGTTTCAGCAAAAAAACTCAAACGTTTCAAGCGTTGGTCAAAGCGAATATATTTTGAAGACTTTGCAGCATTTACACTTCTCTATTTACTCCACAACATAATGCCATTTCAACGAACGAAGGAATTCAAACCAAACAAAACAAGGATCGATATGAGCTAAAATTTAATTAAAATACATGCGTTGCTTGGTTGGATCTGCTCGAAACTTCGGAACGAGAGAACAAGCTCCTCAAAAAAACGAGGAACGTGTTCTATCAAGATTAAAAAGCGTCTCACCTTGCTGTAAAATATTTCTTCAATTGTTTGCTTCTGGTCTGCAGTAAGACCGAACAGCAGAATGCGTGGATGGCTTCCACCAACCTTGCCCGAGGCACTGAAGTCTATGACCTGATTCCATTTCATGTTTGATATGTCATCTGTCATCCAACTGAAGGACCCTGCACGTGTGTATCACGATGTAAAGTTTTGCTGTTCTTAAAAAACGTGGAAAACACGCTAACAGAAACGTTTATTTATACCTCACCCACTTCTTTTTCAAGAAATCCTCTTACGATTCGCCTAATTACTCGCGAATCACGCTAAACAAAGGTCTGAATCAGACGAAAAACTTTTTATTTAAATCCTTTTCGTTCAAAAAGAGCTGAATATCCTGGATGTTACTATTTGTTGCAAAAAGCTTTGCAAAGAGTTTTTTATTCTTAACTAACAGCCCTTTTAAACGTTTGAAAGTTAATTGAAAGGACCGGAACTTGCGCCTGTCACGTGCGCTACATTGAGGTATAGAAATTACCCGTCCACAAGTACACGTGCATCTGACCTATGAAGTCCCTTTTTTACTAACCTTTCATAGTCCAGTCACAGACTTTGCTGAAATATTCAGTTTCCCTCTGAAAGCTTTCCAGTTCTTCTAGTTCTTTTGTTCGTTTGGCAACAAGCTCTTTTATATTTGGCAAGATCACATCGTTGTCTACAGACGATTCTGAACTCTGTAACCATTTCATTTTAAAAACTGTCAAGCTTTTCTTGAGGCTCGGTGTAAGCTTGGCAACATACTATGCTAAGTACGTCGCTTGTGGAGTTGATATCTGCAGGTTCGGCGTTTAAACGGCGTTTAGAAGTTTTGAACTGTGTCTGAACATAGCCAGTTCATTTTTCTAATATTACAGGCAAACGTTAAATCGCAAATAAGCAAAATATGTTTTTCTTAAACTGGATGAAATAGGGCAAGCGTGTGTACGATGCATTGAAAGCCACGGCGGCGTGTCATACCCAACATTGGTGGCATCCAAGAAAAAAAACGAACACGAGTTTTGCAACATTTTTCGTTCGCGTATTTTTTAAGTAACACTTTCACATACGTTAGACAATATATTCAGCCCTTCCATAAGAGCATCTGGTTTACTACACATTTCCTTTGTTTCGTGGATGGTCAACGTTCCCTCTTCAAGGCTACTTAAAAACAGTCGTGAAGTCCGTCGTATATCGTCCATCGTCTTCACGCAATCTTTACTAAGCAAGCCTTTGTTCTTCGGGTCATCTGATGATGAAACAAACGCGATACGTCGTGTGCTATAAAACCGTACCTCAAACGTAACCTATCCAGACAAAATAAAAACGCACCTAACAGGTCAAAGCATTGTGTTTTTGAGTTACAATTCAATGCGAAAACCAGTGAAATCTGCTTCGATCAGATCAATGTTAAATATAGTGCCACAGACAAAAGCAGTCAAGATCCTACTTCAATTCATAAAAAATTGAAGAAAGTGCCTGACGTGAAAGCAACCCAGAAAGAAGACTGTGTTTATACGAGGGCGAGCGAAGGTAACTCATCCAAAATATAATACCCTTATACGACCCTTCTTTCATGACATGTTTCAATAAACAAATGCAATTAATTGCTCAGAGGGGCGTGACTTTTAACCCAAAAGTTAACACGCGACACAGGAAAAGAAGGTGCAAATTATAATATTGGTCGTAAAAAATTGTAAAAAATAGAGGGGAAAATAATGTGTCATTCACAGAGTAATTCTATTTCAATTCCGGCACAAAAAGCGTAATGTACTTAATTGAAAAAGTCTACTGACGACGCTACGATTTACATGGATTCACAAATAGTATAGGTCGATGCTCGAATGAGCCCAGAATTTTAAAAATATTTTAGACCAGGGATTCCCAACCTTTTCACGATCTCGTACCACTTGGACACCCCGTATTGTCAAAGCGTACCACTTCTTCCAGAACAATTAATTTCATTGAATATTAGTTTATTCAGAAGAATAATATACAGTAACAATAAAAGACCAGAACTGATTTTAATGAGATTATTGTTTTTGTTTACCTACCACCAATTGGTCGATGAGTGGCGTAAATTTGTCAACAGCGCATCGAAAGTCATACTGTTATGTCACAATAGGAATAGCAGGCTACAAGAAAATCTATTTATTTAGAAACAAGGCCCGATACGTAAACTAGAAAGCTGTGAATCCAGGTTTTTGTGAAAAAATGGAAGTTACTCGCGTACCACCTGCACGATCTTCGCGTACCGCTAGTGGTACGCGCACCACAGGTTAAGACTCCCTGTTTCAAACGGTAGCAAGACACTGTCGCAATGCACCAAATCAGCCATTGTGTCGTCATGAATTGACCTGTCAGCTGGAAATTCAAACCCCGCTGAAATTGTTAGATCCACGACAAAAGGCAACCTCCACATGGAAACAGACATGAATTTTCTAAAAACAAGTTCACCACACCCTTGGAAAGCGGCTTTTCTTCTCATATAGGTTAAGACCATGTATTTCTTCCACATGTATTCAATTTCAGATAGAACATTCAGGATTACGTATGTCATTTACCGAAAAGTTTGAAAAAGTTGGTAGAAAATGACCACTTCAAGAAATGAATGACTTGTTCGTTCATTGTTCCAGATGGTGTGTTCCATTCTTTCATCAACAGGCCGTCCAGTATTGGTACAAGTTTGTGAAAACCAGAACTTTTCCGAAAATCAGTCCATTTTCGTTGAAAAAACCATTGCCCTTGCGAATCCTTTGAAGAACAATGTAATTATCAAAATCGTGTGAACACAGACAACACTTAAATAACAAGATCCAAACACTCTAAAGCAAAAGCAACATATCAATCTATGTAACGTTAGGTTCATGTTTGGAAAAAATAACAGATGCAACTGTTTTATTGGCACGTTCAGTGAGGAACCTTTCGTATATAAACTCATGAAAAATTGTACAAGTTAAGCTTCGGCTTCTTGAACATAAGATGCAGCAACTTTGCACAACCTTCTTTACAAATCTAGAAGACATAATGGTGAACACCATGGGCACACAATGAAACCTGAGAAAATATCTGACTCTTACTACTCACCATGGAAACTTGTGTTGCATACTTATATACTGCACTTGAAAAACAAGCTTCAACTTCCTTGCATGGATTTACTTTTTCAAAATCCATGAAAATGTCCAAGTTTTTGTCTGGTTCAACGTTCAAATTCTGTAAAAGCGATCTGATTTCGTAAAAAGTATATAAATACGTTTGAAGTCAGTATTATCCTCAGTCAGTGGCACATCCCGGCGGTCTGTGTTGCCGTCATGACAGGACCCTTGTGCCGTAGGTGCTTAGCATTAACGCTGATCAAGCATCAAACGCTTGCCCTGCAGATATCTAACTTTTCGGAGTGGCTCGGCATAAGTCATTAGCATTGTTACAAAACAGCCGCATCACGTCCTTGTTGAAATGGCGCCTACGCAACAATCTGAAACAATCTATTTTGAAATGTCCATCAATTGAAATTTTTTGGTATCTCTTATTCTGCTGGTGTCAGACTTAAGCAAAGCTATCACAAGGTCGTACAATGCCAGGCACACGCAGAGCTGTCTAGTGCTTTTACGGTTCAAGGTGTGAGAACCTAGTCTCATTTCGCAATCGTTTTGTTTTACAGTAGAATAAGTCTTACCTGCTATTCCCACTTATCGGCTGAATTGTATTAGGACTGGTTTAGGCCTACTTCAATATCATGCTGAGTAATACTCGTTCAGTGAAGCTAAGTTTGTAAGACGGGTACTTCTTACGAAGAGCTTCTTATATCAAAAAGCGCGACGGCTGGCCTCAGATATTATCATCGCATTGTCTCACCAAGATACCAGTCAAGCGTTGTATTTGAAAAACAATGTTATTGGGATGAACAGTTAATGATATCGTTTGTGGCGCAAAAAGTCTTCTACTACTTCATCGTAATTGATTTTTAAATCACGATGCAGAACCATCGGAGCAATTGCGCTGATGTCTTTGTAGCGATTTCAACAGCATGTTTTTTGAACAAAGCTAATCCCATTAGAGAGCGCTACACAGACGATTAACCGTAGAAATCTTATACGTATCCGCACTTTTGAATAAATATGGTTTTTCGTTGCTGTATAGCTGGTGTTTGTTGACTGTTCAACAAGTCACGTGCTTCCACATTACCACCAATACCATCACCACCAGAACTATCGTACGAACAAAAAATGATCGTAATTTTATAACTGCACTGTCAAGTGCAAAACGAAAGCTGCAGCTTTCCGAGATAACCTGGTCATTTTTTCTTGTGATTGTCGACGATACCACTGCCAGTTTGTACTAGTGAAGTTTGAGTGTGGCACTGCCCAAATTTGATGTGTCTTACGTCACAAAATGTGCAGAAAACCTGATTTTATTTGGAAAATTTAAATCAAAACCCGCTCTTCCTTGAAAAACTCCATTTTGTCAGGCCAGATGCGCCACTGGCCTGGGTACATGCAAAAATGTCAAAAGAAACAGCAAAAGCTCGAATGATGAAGCACTCCATTTAAAAACTACCATTCCGATGAGTGATTGTCGCGGTCAGCATACCTCAAGCATTATTTCGGAGATGTCGCTGCTTATCAGTTCATGCCACTGCGCATTCAATTGTTCGCTTGGTAACATTATGGAAAACATGCTGTTCCAAAACTGAAATGCAACAGCGTCACATCATTGAAAGAAGCCACAAAAGCTAACGTGTGAATTTCGAAACAATTGTCTGTAACTTTGAGCTACACTGGCATTGATAATGACTTGCATTTTTTTCGTTTTTGTCAGAAATGAGTTCGAATAAAAACAGATTCGCCAATGCAGCATAGCAGAAAAAAGATACAATAAGCTGAATAAGCAAACGATTAATGTCGCACATCGAAAACAGTACATTATGTCGATATACAACAGTTTCAAGAACAATCGTCAAGCATTAACAGTCGGTCATCGATTTGCGTACGTTTGTTGAATTCGTTGCAGAAATAGATCGACAATAAAGATCATGACTAAAATTGAGTCCAGAAGTCCTAACTAGATATCTGACTTTGCTGGATAAAGCATCCGTGGAACTTACATTAAACGCGAGCACTTCATTCCATCTTTTTCAAACGAAACTAAACAAACTAACCACACTAACTAGCTATTCAAATCTTTGTAAGCGCTTCCTGTGCAGACTATCCATGCAGTAGCTTCATTCACCTGTACTTGCAGCGATCCAATAACCCGGTACGTAATATTGCTCATCCATTTCCGCACCGCTTCGCTTACGCGGAGCACAGCAGTGTCATCCTGCAACATAACATAAAAGACAAACTCACACCCAGGTCTCTATCTACTTTGCTCAACAAAGACCAGAAACTATGAGCCTATAGCAGAAATGCAGTATTTGCTGAGTAGCTTTGATATGTAGTCAAGTAGAACGAGCTGACCTGCACAGTCGGAACGCACAGTCGAGCAGCCCAATGTATCATCTTGCCATGGTCTTCGATTGACTTGGAAACGTTGCCATAACTGTTGCACAATTGCTCCAGCAGTAGGAAGGCGTATGGTTTAATTTTCTTTTCGCCTGCTCCAGCTTGTTGTCTAAAAAAGTGAACGCGAAGTTAAAAAAAACGTCAAGTTATTCACATTTCTATAATTTATTATAAAATTTGGCACGGGTCACGCAAGGTCAGGACTGCGAAAGGAACTTACTCAGCGGTGCATGCAGATTGTTTAATTCTTTTTTGCGTTGCGGTGATTATCCATTCCGCGAAGTTGCTATTTTCTCTCAAGAGCTGAAAGTAAATTTAAAATTATTGCTGGACGTCTCAAAGACCTTTACTTCATCCTGCAAAGAAAACTTCGCAGCAGCAGGAGGAGCAGGTGTAATATGACCACGCATCGAAATTAGCATTGCACGACATTTGTTAACACTTCTACGGATCGCTGCATTCATCAACGTTTGAATGAAAGCACGCAATGCTTCGAGACGAGCCGTCTGTTGCACCAGCGGAGTACATCTATATCATATCACTCAGATAATTTCGTTACAATTGCCGTACTTGGGCTCGGTAACCAATAACATGCGGCAAGAAACAAGCACCTTCATAAAACGTAATGCCTGGGAGTATATCCGTTTAAGGTTGTTTTTTGACATTCGGAAGCTTCAACGCTCATGTCAGTTAAATACGAACAAGCTTCATCCAACTGTTACAACGTCACTTATAGGTTAGCATGCTCTTCCAGAACACAGGGTTCCCACACATTTTCAAAAACCATTTTCCATACTTTTTCAATACCTTTCAATATTAAATCAAGACTTCAATACCACCATTTAGCCTCGTTCTTCCAAAATTTAACTCGTGGAACACAATGTGAAAAGCATCTGCAGAACCGCCTCCAGCGGTGAAGAACAAAATTTCAATAAATAAATGGTTGAATTTAAAATTTCCATACTTTTTCAATATCTTATGTACATTTTGGCCAAATGCAATACTTTTTCAAGGTCTTCGAAACCGACTTCAGAATTCAATACTTTTTCAATACTTTCAAACCGCGTGAGAACCCTGAACATCATATACGCTGTTGTTGGTAAACGCTGCTCAATCTGCGAACTGACGTAGCGCAGCAACGCATATTACCAACCGCGTAACCCGCACGCATCTGCAACACAACACAGACCATTGGGGGGATTTTGACTCCCCTCCGATCATTGGCAAGTGGCGGCTACAGATTCTCGAGTCGCTCTGGATTCTAAAGCATAAGCAAGAGCTTAACGTTAACACCTCGATGCATCTCGTAAATGTAGTACGGCTATGTGCATTAACCTGTGACGTCATCAAGCTATGGTAAGTGGCGCACATCCCGCCGAATAGCGTAGCTTGATGACGTCACGGCGAATAGCGTAGCCGACAAAGTGATTTGCACCTGTACGTCTTCGCAAACTTTTTGAGGTTGCTTTCACTTATTCTACCGATTCATTTTTCCTACTGCTTAAAAAAGCCTGCAGCAAGCGTGCCTCCATCTTCTTCTGACTGATGATTTTGATAGATTTTACCGAAACGTCTACATCATGCATTTAAAATTACCTTTATCTTTGCGAATAAGTAAATGGAATCATGTGTCTGGTAAAATTCATAACCTGGGTTGTCAAAACCGATTTTCTTTGTAGTCGTCATAATGCTAAGTTGTTGCGATTGTTTTACCAGAGTAACTTACTCCTCCGATTGTTGGTTATCAAGACCAATAACGCAGTTCATCACAAACCATCACAGCGACCAAGTTGCGTTCAAGACTACAATGTTACAACCGTTTAACTTTATCCATCGAATTACACTTTTTGAAAACGCTGCAAAAATAAACTTTAAAAAAATTGTAACTCTTTCGTGGAATCAAACCATCTTTCACGATGCATAAAAAATTAAAACGCGACTTACGCACATTCAATTCGAAGCAAAAATCCATTTTTGCGTTATAAACCTGCTATGCCATTAAGAAAACGGAAGGTTTTGACTTCGCAACAGATAAACCAGCAGCCTAGCGAAACTACTGTAGAATCACAAACGGAGTTCAGGTACTAGCAGGCATCTTGGCAAGAGAAACGCAACCCTGTTTTCGCAACGAAAATTAGTTTATGTTCACCACGAAGCTCAAGCTCTGCCGACAATCACAGAAACCATTTTTTCATCAAAAACAAAAGGTCTGCATTTGCTTAAACGCAAAAGCAATGGATAAGAAAAAACAGTAAAAATTCTCTTCCTCAAAATTTGCAGGAATGTGTACGCAGCGCTGAGCACTTTTTTCTTTCCGAATTCAATGTGGGACATCGCTTTATTTCTGCCCCAAGGATTTCCATGATTATAACAAGTTCTCTTTCGGTAGAACAAGTTCTCTGGACCTCTGATTATTATCAAAATTTTGACACCTACTATTTCTGTGCACTTACGACTTGCTTTCTTTGACATTTAACGATAAGCAAATATCGTTAAATTGCACTAACTATACATTCACGAAGTTTTTGAGCGCGAAGTACCTTACACGACCGGGAAGTGAGGTTATTCGTCAAACGCTGAACGAATTTGAGCGGATCGAACCAATCACAAAAATCTCTATCGCCCTTGACCAGGTTAACCATGGATTCAAGTTCCAAAGCATTCTGATAGATCTTGGCAAACTTCGGAAATCCTTTGATAATCTCCTTAAAACTATCTTTCCTCTGCAGCAAAAACCTGTTCAACCACAAAAATGCTCAAAAGTTACAAAAAGCATTACAATACAGAACGAACAACAAACAATCAAGAAATTGAAATGTTGAATTTATTTTTAGGCAAAAAATGATACGGATTTCCGAAACACTCTCCTGCTGGTCCAAAACATCTTGGTGCTTGCGCAGGTTAAATGCGTGATAAGCACGTGATTGAGCGCAACCACAGACACACATGAAGTCCTCTAGCACGATGGCCATAGATGCGTAGGTGCACGCAAACACAGATGAAGTATCGAATGCAGTTGTTATTAACTTACTTCGTCAAACAATCTTATTCTCCCAAACGTGGTGGGAACAATCAGATACCGCTTACAAGAGAGACATCTAAACACTGTGGCGGCCTGTATTATACTTTATCCACAAAAAAAACTGCATCATGACAGGATTTACTTCTGGAACCGGGTATCTTCACACTTTTTCAAAACCTCTTTAGTTTTGAACTGTGTGTTGGCTTCCTTCCACGTTTCTTTCATAAACGTACAGCTTCCGTTGTTAAGCAGCACATAATAGAGAGGAAGTATCAACAGGCACTGAGGTTCGTATTCCATTCTTTCGACCAAAAAATCCAAAGAAAGTTTCAAGTTTCTGCAAATATGTTTTGCATAAGAGGTAACATGATAATATGCATAGCACAAAATATCTCACATTACAATCAGCAACAACTTCAAAAAAACAACATTAACTCACTTCCATACAGCTCCAAGATTACACAGCGTTCCATAGACATGTTTGAAAATGTTTTCGTCCATTGTAGGCAAGGTAAGTCCTTCCAATATGCATACCCACGGTCCCCTTTTATCCACAACATTAAGAAACTTAATGTCGTGCTTTCGAGCAACCCATGCGACCACAATGTACCCCAATACACGTTGGTTCACAGACCCTTCTCTCGAGTTTTCTCGTAAATAATCTCGAAGTTGTGTTGTCTGCAAGAAACACAACCTGTTATCTCAAGTAATAGCATTCCACGCACATCAGATGATACCATACTCAGCGAATAACGCAAGGAAGCGAATAAAACAGCCAAAAAGGCAATTGACAATCCATAGCGAATGAAAGTATAACCTCATGTCGGAAAAATGTTTTAAGCAGCCATTAAATCACGCATTTTGAAGTATCATCCGCACACCTTCAGCAGAAATCGTTTATATTCATTTCTTTAATCTCAGTACAATAAATAATATGTAGTAATTCCGTGCACATAATCACAGTTGGTTCGTAAATGTAAATTTCATTAGAACAAGAATCTTTTATCGCTTAATGTTTCTTCGACTCTCAAACACACGCGGCTACAGCTCCACTCAGCAATGTTGTAGTAACTTTTGACCAACGTTTCAATTAATACCGACTGATGTTTTTGCGCGTTGCGAGATTTTTAAAATTCTGTTTGTGTAAGAGCACATGCTGAACTTCTAAAGAAAAGATTAGTGTGCCTGGACAAAATTATTTACCTCCAATTTGGTCATCGAAAGATTATTAAATGAAAAATTTCGGGAAATGCCTCCATCCGAAGGAGTCTTATTATGAAGCAAAGAACAAAATTTTCTAAATCTGCTTCGCGCTCCACCCGAGCCTTTTTTAAGCTAACAAAACAGCTTCCATGCGATGAGTGCGTTTTTTCCTCACCATACTCGTCGACCAAGCAAACAAAAATTTACATTTTTTCCGAGTGAGCCGTAAAAGCTTCATATTTTTTCGAAAACCCCGAACGACACATCAGTGGCATGAAACGGTACCAAAACACGCCTGTAATCCAAAAAAATCAGCGCTACTCACACCGGGTGATTTTAGTTCCACTGGTCTAATGTGAGACCACTCATATAAAAATTCTACTCCACGTTGTGCACAACTCCACCAATTGCTTATCTGCTCAGCAAAGAGTTTCAGAGGCAACTTTTCTTTGTCATCGTGTTCATTTATCAAGCTCATCGAAGGAAGGTGTCTTTTAAGATGTTTGACATACATCGAAGTATATTCCCCGCGGAATCCACGAAATTGTCGAAACGTGGCGAAATCAAACAATATGCAGCCCGCTGAAAACCAAAAAAATACATTAAAACTCGCAAACAATAGCGAAATATTACACGGCTTATGTTTATCAGAGTACCTCTTTCCAGTGTCACCTTCCTGTTTACGATTTGCCAATCACCATCGGGAAGATATTCCCAAATATCCTTGTGATCCCCATGATCCGATAAGAGCAGATATTTGTAAACAAGATACTTTGCTGCTTTAGGCAGACTAACAACAACGTGGAAATATCCTGGTCTGAAATAAAAGATTCATTGTGACATCTATTAAGTTTGCCAGATAAATTTATTGAAGCAAAGAATATCCAGCACAAATTACCTTGAATTGAGTAGTTTGTGAATGTGACAATTTTGAAGTATGGTTTGTTTAACTACTTATTATTTCCTAGTTTGATGTAAACAATTTTCCAGTTCCTTTACTGCACTATAAAGTCTGTCCCCGATAAATGCCAGCAAAGCATTTATATGCTTTGCTCAAATGCATATTAGTGAGTCGGTTTTGTACCCTGATCAGGTTTTCACTCTGATCCCTACTTCAAAGCTCCTTGCGGAACTGAGCAAACAACGATAGATACCGGGTGCGACCCAGCACTCCCGCGCGACTGTGTTGATCATCCAGTAGACTGCAACCTCTTCAAAACTACAACCTTATTAAATTCGCACTAATTCGCCCATCAACTTTAAACCACGATAGAAATTTATGAAACTTTCGAGGGGCGCCCGACGAGACAACCTGTTTTGCAGGTTTTTTTTCTGTGTCCCAGCGTCTTAATTTTATTTTTGCATGAAATTGTTTAATGTTTGTGCCAATAAACTCTCCCTCTCTCTCTCTCTCTCTCTGTCAAATCGAAACCAGCAGCTCTGAGTATAGGTTCGCGTTTTCCAATATACCTTAACTTTGATAAGCTCATAATATAAGTGTTTTTGATCACACCAGGGTCTGAATGCCAGAGGTATATATAGCAAAGTGTTTGCATTGACACAACGTCCCTTGCAACACAAAGGAAAAAACTACGTGAACTTTCTTTACACGGCAACGTATTTCACACATGGTTTTCACATCTGTTCAAACCTCATGTTATCTTCATGCAAGGGAGCTTTCAGTTTCAAATTGTCCACATAAACAAACAAATTCCATCCTTTTCCCAAGTCGCCATCAAGAACCACCCGAAACTCAATCAGAACTTCTGTAAACAAAAACGATTCCGTTGTTTCAAAGTGGGTTTTTAACTAACATCACAATCTGTGTGTCTGCAAAAAAATTATTTCCTTCCATACCTGCATAAGAATCATACATCCATTAGTACAAAAAGTTAGGCTTGGGTATATACACATACAAAAGTGAAGATTTATACAAAAAAACAAAAGCGTTATTGATAAAACGACCACTTATTTGTTTCAGAAATAAAATTCGCGGCAATGTTCGAACAAAGCAATAACCAGCTTCATGCTGTCACACACTTACTTACCGTTATCTCCAGCAGTAACTTGATTGACTTTGCAGGCGTACTGCGGTCCGCAGGCGTGAGTATGCTGGAGGACAATCGCTTCCATGGCTGATGTCTGAGATCGCGTTGCAGGTTTACCTGAAATTCAAACTTTTTGCTTTCAGGTGCACGGCAATGCTTACTCTATAAATAAACCAAAATGCAGTCAACTGATAATAGAAATGCGCGAACAGCCGAAGCACTAGCGGTATGCGTTTTGCAAAGATCATGGCTATGTGCGTTCTCAAAATACCAGCCAACAGATTCCATGACAATAAAAAAAACTATCTCTGCCAACGTAATATCCTTAAAACTTTTACAAATTGCAAATAGGACCAACCACATGTTTCGCCAAATTACACCAGGTGTCGCAAGTTATGTTTACCAGTCACTCCAGTAGCAAAATTTTCGGAATAACGAAAAAATGTTGCCATCAACGTCGTAGTCAACATCCCATAGAGGTGGTCTTACCCAAGGGCGATTCGTCTGGACGGGCTGCGTGGCTGCAGCCCTTCCTGGATGGTGCACGACTTATGGTTCCGTCAGTTTCGCCCTAATTTTGCAGTTACCCGCCGACTTAGACAACACAAACATTTTAACTGCTTCCTATGCAATTTTTAAATTGATTTTCATTATTATCAAACATTTCAATTAATATATTTCTTTGATATATAATTTGTGCTAGCTGAACAGTGAAACGCCACTAACTGGAAACACCACTAATAATTATAGCCATAGCCAGCGCAAACATACCACAGGTTCAGCTCAACTTTTAAACTCAAAATCATCTTCGAGAGGCACACACCAACTATACAGGCGTTCGCTTGCAGCACGAAAAATAAACTTTTAGATTATTATTTTCAAAGGAAAATTTCGTCCTATGTAAATTGTGCAATACTTTCGGAAATATGAAAGTAGTAGATTTCTATGAGTGTTTGAAACACATTAAAAAAATTTCTTACATGAATAGACGCTGGGGTAATATTGCACTAGTAGCGAATTGCAAAATGCACATTTGCACTTCACAGCTGCTATACAATCTAGCAGTGCAAGCGTAGGGGCCAGGAATTTTAGTGTGATTTAAAATGTGGATCGTCAGCGAGACGATCAAGTTACACCGTGAAGCAGGAAGTCAACAATTGCTTCGCAAGCTTGCAAAGCAGACTTGTTTGGTCTCTCAGGCCCAGATTGTGATTTCAAGTTGCTCGAGTCTATTGCTGTGAATTCAAGAAAGGTGTTTGAAGCTTCAAATATAACTGAAAGCAAGCGCAGTATCATCCAAACTAACATCGGATATCGCGAGGTACCACAAAACACTGTAATCCACTTAACTGCGCACATAGATAAGGTGAAGCGAAAAGTAAGGTAAAACGCAATGGAGTCGTCAGACTGAGCATTATCTTGATAGTGCGCAATTCGCGACGGAAGAAAATCGCAGGGAATTGTAGAACAAAACAAGAGTTTCACTGTTGTTTGCAAAGAAACAATTTGCCGAAAGTTTTCAAAAAAATACAGCTATTTGAGTTGTGCCGCCATTTTCCGTGCGATCAGTGAGCAGTTATCCATTGTATTCGCAGTCGTGCAGCATGACTCTTCACACGAACCAGATACACATAGCCTTTTCAGAAACAGGAACATTAAACCCTTCTGTGTTTCTTCTAATTTTTTGTAAGCTTGATTTCATTCAACATATAAAACCTCCTTACTTGCGCCCACTTCCGTCTCATTGAATCTGCCCTTGCCATTGCTTTTATTTTTCTTTTTGTTTTTGTTTTTCCCTGACCCGGAGCTTGAGGATTGTTTCGCATTTTTGTCTGAAAACCGTAAAATAGTCAAGACTTTTATCACTAAATAATAAAAAAACATTTTTTCACAAAAAAAAGCTCTTACGTTTGCAAACTTTCTCCAGATGTATTTAAGCAAACATCGCGTACATTAAACGAAAGTTGCATTCTATCTTTGAAGTTGAGCAAAAGTAAACAAAACTAACCAACCCTAACTCCAATACCTTTCATTTCATCCTCCTGCTCGCCAGGTACATCAGGCACGCTGGGAGATTGCTCATCCTGTGCATGTCTTCCAGTTATATCAACTCCATCTGTAAAACACAAACGCACATGCAGTTGCAGTCCTGTGTAAAAACTTATCCGCAAAAGGTGGCAAAAACAATATACAAGCAGTGCTGCTTTCCACGTCGCAGTCCTACCGGTAGCTTTCGTATTATCCGCTGCGGTAGCTTTTCCGTTTTTCACGTTGCCAGGGTTACCTGCGTGTATAAAATTAACAACACTGACGGTTAACGGAGAGTAGTGGATCAGAAACAAATGCTCGAAAAAAGCGTTTCTCTCGTCAATTTTTTGTGTCTGATCTCTACTACACCGATTGTTGTGTCCTCAAGGATCTCGTTCAGGTGCTTTGCTGTTACTAATATAAGTGAACGACATTGTTATGCACATTAAAGCATCTGTTGCCCTCTTTACAGATGAAACTTCCCTGTTTTGTTCAACCAAAATGTCACGTTCATTTGCATAGCGTTCTACCACAAAATCTTTGTACTTTATACAGCAGGTCAGAAGTTTAGAATGTTATTTTAAACCCTGAGAAAACTATCGTTGCGACAATATCCAACCATGGAAAGGATCATCCCCCATTATTATTTAACAATTCCTACATCTCTGAAACGGATACACACAAACACGTGGGGTTACTTTTCCATTACGGTTTTCTAGGCACACCCACATGTTAATCTACATCAGAAAGCGATGTCCAAAATTTCCATCTTCGATCATTCGCAAATTCTGTGCCTTGCCAGGCCCTTATTATTTACATAAAAAACATGCAACCAATATTTGATTATGCGAGCATCATTTATGACAACAGTTCTGATGGTGATAAACAAATGATTCAGAAGGCACAATCCCAGCCGCCCAAGCTATATCATGATGCTCTGAAACCACGCCCTCTAACGACGTGTTAACTGATATTAATGTCATACGTTTCTCCCAAGGAAAAGAAAAAATTATGTTCCACTACTGTTAGAATTAATGTTCGACATGGTTCCCTCTTCCTTTACTTCCAGCACTAGCACATTATTCAAGGAATTATCAACTCATGTTTTGTGCAACCACCTAAACCAGTGGTTCCCAAAGTCTGGGTTGCGACCCAAAAAAGAGTCGCGATGGGTCAAAAACTGGGTCGCGCCGAGGCGATCCAAACTTCAGTTGGATATTTTCAGCGTTATCCACTGCTTCTCTGTCTGTCTGTCTGTAGCATGGGTACTTGGAGAAACGAGTAGATTGCCGAGATTGACACCAGACTTGGCAACGTTTTGGCAAAAATCATCCACGCAACTCATTACTTTTTCCATCCACTGTTTGGGGCTTGGGTCGCGAGGTGTTCACCAAACTCAGATTTGAGTCGCGCTCAAAAAAGTTTGGGAATGGCTGACCCAAAACGTTCAGATTGTGCTGTTCAAAACAAACGTTGGATTTCAAGTTTTTTTTGCAAAAACTCCAGCTTGTGAAACTCTATCCGCTTGAAATAAAACCATCAGCCCACCACTCTATCACCACGAATCGCTTAATTTCTTAATATGACTTAGGTGAAAAGAGCATCTATTCCATCGCCTTCTCGGGATTTACCCACGACTGACGTCTACACCCTGCTGATATTTACCAAAAAACATGATCGTCCTTGCGGTTGTGTGCAAATTGAATTACATCTCAAGTTGATTTTCTACGTCTGTTTTGTTTGGTTTGCTAGAATTGTCGGTTAAAGACCTCATAACAGATCCTGAAACAGATTCCTTGCAGGTTTGATATCGTTATCCTTGGTCGCATTCCCATTGCGAACCGGGAACTCATGACCTATCGGATGTTTTTTACATTTGACGCTTAGGGCGTTTGAATATATCCTTGTTGCTCATGACGTTTGCACGTGAACAAATGTTTTCATATTTTCATTGCAACAATCCACTTACAAGAATTATGGTTTGGTAATGGTAATGGTTTATTGTTTCATATGACTCAGCCAACAAGCAGAAGCGTCATAAAAGCCATCGCATGCAGTAAGCCAATCGTTAGCGAACATTAG
>JGI24022J15233_10000127_pt1 | contig 32685 bp, 15 predicted proteins | sample Ectturendosymbi2_FD_15233 | JGI IMG/M metagenome (IMG submission 15233)
AACGCAATATGTTTGGTGGCTGGCAAAGCTTGGGTCACCCTTAACTGCTGTGCACTACGTTTCTAGGAGAAATACTCAGTGAACTTGTTGGTTACTTGATGCGGATAGCTTTGCATAATGATTCTGTATTTTATGAGCTGATGGTGCTGAAAAATTGTTTTGCAATATTGTGTCTCTTTTTAAAAAAAATACAGTAAATTAATGTAAATCGCAGCTGATTTTTATTTTACACAAATTGGAAACATGCTTTCATCGCCTGGAAATTATAAGATCTGGTGAAATGTTTAAGCACTGTAAGTGTTGCACGTCCTCGCCAATATTCAAGCTTTTTGGCGAGTGAGCTGCTTTGAATTTATAAGCAAAGTAGGTGGTTCCCTTGCTGTTGAATCCAAATGTTTTTTTGTTTTATACATGGGACCTATGGCATTTTGTCATACTAATTGAAACGAGGGTTTCATATTTTTCACACTGCGGCCAATCGTTGATGGTATTTGTGATGTCCCGCCTTTCATGACTAACAAATGAACTTATTTACGCATGCCGTTAGTATTTATCATTTTCAAAAAAAACATTGTTTAATTTATTATTTTCATGCTAACGCCTTCCCGATTTGAAAAAGAAACCTAATCAAGTCTGAAGCGAATGATCCCTTCATATTTGAAAGTTGAAAATCACAATATGACCATTTGTTTGCATGTCAAAAGCAAGTAGTCACACGCACACTCGAGCATGGATTGTAAAATGCACAGATGAATAAATGAATCAATACGAAGGATTACCCAAAACTCCACAAGCAGCCTTTACACAAACACGACTTCAGCGAAAGAGAAGCATTGCCGCATCTTGGGGAAAAAAGTATGCTGTAATGTAAAAAGAAAAAAATGCTGAAAACGCATCTACTTTCAACTTGTAGCTTCCCGACGAGAAAAACAAAATACCTGGCAACATCGACTGGCGCTGTCGTTGGATTTTTGAAATGGTGAGCCGCCCTCGATTTGCGCATTTCAATGTGCTTTAGGCATTGAAGTCAGGAACGTATGCTGAGCTCCTTGAAGACTGCAGTGAAACTGCTGGAATGTATCACAAACTGAATTTCAGAGCGAAAACAATGATCATCCTTTGGTTTGCTTCGATAATGGCAATGAGCTTTGGAGCAAATGCACATAACAGCGATTATCTGATTTGCAAACCAGTTGAAGATATGTTCAAATTAGTTCAAACAGATAAGAATAAAACTAGGATTCTAGGGCCACAAGGTCCAGCAGGAAAGCGAGGACCACGCGGGTTTCCAGGCCCTCCTGGACCAGCGGGACCTAGAGCTGAGATAAATTGGAACGCCATTGATCAACGAATTGAAACAAAAATAAATGTTCTCTTCACCTCTCAGTTGCAAAATTGTATTGGTGTTACTTACAAAGGCTTTTGCTACAAACTCGTTTTGAAAGCTTTGAATAGTGGTCAAAGCACGGGAAAGTCTTGGTGCGCATCACAATGTGCATACCATGGTGGAGAGCTCGTGGACATCGAAAACGAAGAGCATTACAACTTATTGTATCGTTACATTCAAAGTACTTGGGTTGGGTATTTCGATGGCCCGACGTGGAACTTCGTTGATGTTTGGCTTGCTTCAACGTATCAAGATGGAATTATTACTAGTTCAACCGGAAACAAAACGTATGCGTTATGGTATCCTGGCTATCCTAACAGGAATCCATCCGATGTAATGTGGCAAATAGGAACAAAATATGGGAGAGCTGACGTCGGTATGTGGACACCACGTTCAAATTTTAACAGGGGCGCTCCGCTTTGTCGGTTTGTGCTAAATTGATTTTTAAGCGTAGCAACTGTTAATCATATATCACTGCCTGCTCTCTGCATTTCCTTCACAAACTTGCTCTGTAACTTCATGTTTTTTTGTTATCATTATTGCAAATCACGAGTAAACATTGTTGGATGAAACCCAGCCGCCACAGTACTGTTTGAGACCTTGTTTACAATAGATTTATCTTGGGATTATGAAAAAAATTTGAAATATTTCTTGTGGGTGCTCTTTTTCACGTATTTTGAGCACAGTCTCTTTTTGTCTTTTTTTACTCTAATGAAAAACACTTTTGCGTCTGTCACAAATTTCTATAGGGGTTGTTGAAAATCAGAACATGTTTCATTTTTTGTTGTATAGTTGCGCTTCTTTCTGGATTTGAACCCACAATTATCCTAATATAGTTTTAAAATTAATTAGATTTGTCTCAACAAAATACTTGGCATTTTGAAAACTATTTGGACTTCCTGTTTATGTAAAATACATCTATCATAAACAAGAAGTAAAAATAACAAATAATTAGACTTTCATTTATTTGTTGGCGAATGGTGAGTAGTGTGAAATTTATTGCAATGCTTGCAATAGAAGGTGCTTTCGTTTTTACTGCCGTCTCTTCACATTTGCTCTATTTTATTTTTCGTTCCTTAAGTGCATTATATTCGACGGCAGTGCTTGCACATACAGCGACACAAAACACACCAATTGAAACATCGTGTTCTGTGGCTATGAAAGTACGGGCATTTTTATGTGTTAAACAGTGGTTCACGTTACCAGAAAGCCTAAATCCTAACAACCAAAAAAGCTGGAGGTGTAATTGCCTTTAAATAATTTTAGCGTTGTAGTTAACAAAGCTTTGGCGGAAAGTGTGAATTCAAACTGTCACCGGTAGAAATGCATACAAAAATGATATAAACGATATTTCTGTGAATGATAAATGTTTCGACGTGCAGTTTTAATGCCTTTTTGTTGTGCAATCACATCTTAGCGTAGAACAAATTAAGTTATTCTAGAGCCCAGGCTTTCGCAACTGTTCCTTCAAAAATTTGTCCTTTGTATTGAAGAACTGGTAGCAGGAAAAAAGCAAGACGTTATAATTTTTTCAGGTGCACAGTTGATTTGCAAGGAATTCGTCAATCATGCGAGTCTGATAGAAGATTTTCAACCTTGCCATTGCAGTTAGGAAGGTCAGCTCACATTCTATAAACCTCACGTTCTACGAGAGCAAAACGTTGTTTAAACATAGAACTGTCAAAAGGTCATGATGTATTTTGTTCAAAATAACGCCTTTTGCTCTTTTGTTATTTTCGTACTTTCTGTTAATACAAGTTCAACAGCAGGAAATGCTCAAATGTTGGCTGCTTTTATGGTATAGCTCAGTGATGGCGAACCTTTTATACACCGAGTGTCTAAAAGGCAAGCCTAAACTCACATATGTAATCAAAAGTGCCAACACGGCACTTTAACCTGAATAGGTCAATTGATGTTTTGAGTTAAAAAAACAACTTAGATATTAACATCATTTGTCTTCAAAGTAATACACAATAACAGAGTTGCCAACAATACAAACAATTTCATTCAAAGGTAAGAATTCCCATTCGGCATGCATTTCAACAATTAATGTGATTTTTGTCGTTGCATGCTTGTATAGTGGACACATTGGTCTTACTGCGTAATTCCCAGTAGCCTAATATTCCATTCGTCATTCAACGCGATGTAGCCTACTTGTTTGCGAACAGTCGACACGTTAGCCTGCAAACCTACATAACCGCAGTCGGTCGCAGTTTCCTGTGGCGCATGCGAACGCTCAACGCTTTTGTTCGTCGTCATTCTACTTCTACATCGAAACGTATTGTTCTGACTTCACGCTCAAGCGTGTTGGAGGTTTTGCTGCATATCTGAATAAAATCGAAAGAAGCAATCAACTTAGAGTACTACTGGAGAGATTTGTTAACAAACAATGTGGTGAGGGCCTTTAACTTCACCTCTCTTTGGCCTGGCAACTTCAAGACGTCAGATTGCTTATATAGTTGTGAGACTGACCTGTGCTCCTGCAACAACTAGGTTGAACCCTCAACTAGTAGGGATCTTTGCGGAATCGTAATCGACCGACTAACCGGCACCCGCAACCAACCAACAACCGTACACCGGTTCCCTAAAAATATAGAAATTTAATGGAACTGTTAACTGCGATATCTTCAGTTTATGATTTGTATTTGTCCTATGGTAACTGACGAAGATCCGATTTCCGACCAGACAGCACAGCACGGAGATAGGTTTAGGCTACTACAACGACAAACTTGTTTTCAACAACATTTGGTAATACATTATTCCAAAACAATTTCAAAATGTTACTGTATTTCCTTTCAATTCCTCGCAACATGGGCAAACAAAGGATTTAGTACTGATTTTCCACGCAAGTAAATAGGCGGTACCTGCAACCAGTGGTTTCTATAAAAATATAGAGTAGTAACCGCTTATTAGGCCCACTTCGGGACCGGACGATTTCGGGCTTTTAAGCAGGTGGTCTTATTAACCGGGGGACAAATTTTCGCCATTCTCATGCGCATAAATGAGTACGGCTGTCTATAAAATCGCTAAAAGTTTCCAAATCTATTACACGGTGTGCAACAGATACAGGAAATGAACAATTTTCTTTGTTTGTTGCGGTAAAACAATATTCATTTCGTCTGCACGCTCCTTCGCCACTTTGAAAATAAATTCTACAGAGCACCAGTTGTCTTGCCTATCGATAGCGTAACGAAGGGTGAAACCGTCGAAACCAAGACAACGAGTGAGTTGCGATGCTTTTTCACACAAATTTAAGCAAATGTGTTCGAAAATTGGGGTTATTAAAGCGGGGTTTTGGGCTTACAAAGCCTTTTTTATTACAGGTATAAATGGAGTAATTCCGAACTGATCAATGTTGGGCTTAACAAGCGGGTGGGCTTGAAAAGTGCCAACACGGCACTTTAACCTGAATGGGTCAATTGATGTTTTGAGTTAGAAAAAACAGCTTAGGTATTAGCCTCCGTGCGGGGACTGCAGTATTATATATTTCATGGCAATCACTGGTTTAACTTGGGATTATACATGTAGTCTATTGTTACTTAACAATGGAACTTATGACCAGCACAACTTGTCCTCATAGTAACTTTGCTGTCAGGTGGACGGAATGTGTCAGCAGATAAGGGTAGCAATAAAGTCATTGTACCTGAAACTGAAGCCTACCTCAGTTAGTGTTGCTTGCTGTGGATTGCAGAAAAGATAACTATATTGATATTGAAATGCTAGGTCGCTGTCTTGCAGCAAAGGCACTCAAAGATCAAACCACGGTGGAGGGTTATGAGGGCTGGAAGTTAAGTTTGCCTAGCATAGGTTTGCCATTGGGCCGTAGTTCTAGCCCAGTGGTTCTTAGACTTTACAAACACACCGAACCCTTGCGTAGTTTTCAAAGCTTTTGTCGAACCCCATTTTTGCGCAACATAACAGAAAGTAAAAATGGGTTACATGTTTCAGCTGACCTTCGTCGAATCCCTGAAACGGCTCCGTCGAACCCTAGGGTTGGATCGAACCCAGTTTAAGAACCACTGTTCTAGCCCTTTTCGAAACAAATATTTCGCAGGTTTATTATACTGAAGGTTCTGGGATGTGTCATGCCTTCAGTTGGTAACAATCACTGATGGTTTGCAAGGTTTGTAGCATTTTTTGTAGTCAATGGCAAACTGCCTTTATTATTTGTCACTTTGCCTAGGCTAAATTTACTTTCTGGTCAAAAAAGCTATGAATTTTTTATAGCCTTCCAAACGCACAATCCAGTTGTGTCAGACCTTCAGATCTTGTATCGGATCTTTTTCTTTGTTTTAGATACTCACGGCAATATCCTAAAATTTGCTACAATGCAAATAAAGCGAAAAAGTCCTACATGCCTGGTGAGGTGGCATATTGCAGAGAGTGGAAATGAGATTGCATTATAGCATAGCAACGCCGGTGGTGAGGCTAGTCCCTGAAGGTATAGGAATGTGGTTTTAACCTTGCTGGAGTAGTTTGACACAAGTGGATTGTGCGCCTGCAAGGATACGAAACGATGAAAAACTTTTTTGACCCAAAGGTAAATTTAGCCTAGGAAAACAGCAGAACGCAGATTGTCAAAATTTTCGTTGGATTTTTTTAGAAAATTGATTTGGTGATCCTTTCAACAATTTTGAAAAGATTTCTTTCCACCTTGAATTGCATCACCTCTACATTTCCATTAAGTTTTACATTTTGCTGTTTCCGATAATTTTGCTTTGTGGTGCGATTGGGAATTGCACGTTTATAACGATTTAGGCCAGAGATGTAAACGGACCCTCATTTTGAAGCCCGAACCTGGCCTGAGCCCTGCAATTGCTTTTGAAGCGCGATTTAGGCCCGGAAACCAGATATACCGAGTGAGCAGGTTTTTAAGGCATTTTAGGGACCCGATTCGGGTCCCCACAATTGAAAATCTGGTCCCAAGAATCAGGGAAAATTATCATCGGGTCCTTACAATCAGAGAAAATCGGGTCCCTAGAATCAGAGAAATCGGGTCCGTACTGGCCCATACCGGGTGCCTAACATTTAAAAAATACCTGCAAGTGAGTCAAAAAATGCGCAACTGCGGTGTATTCCTGACCTAGCAAGCTAAACATGACTAAATAATATATAATTCATCATTTTTGTTGAAGATTTAATCAACTCGATTGCCTCAACAGTGAATGGCAAAAAAAGTGTCCGTCGGTGAGAAAAAAATTAATGTACAGGCTGGAAATCGGTCCGAAAGATCTTGACAAACTGGGCCTGAACCCGGCCCGAAAAGCCCGTCCGACTTACAACGCTGATTTAGGCTATAGTGGGCGAAGTGAGAGAAGATGAATGCAAACATTCTTTGTCTGAAGAGTTTCTATGAGCACTATAAGCAACTTATTTTGATGTATATCTCTGTACTTGCAGGGCCGTCGCCAGCAGAGGCGCAATTGTGGCCCGCCCCCTATTTAAAATCTGCGCTCCACATTTCATGTCTGGCCCCCTTGTTGCTGCATATATCTATTATTGTACTTTTAAAATGTGGAACCCCCTTGTGGTTCTGAACCCCCCGCTACGAAATCATGGCGATGAGCGTGTGTGCTCGATGTGAATTTTGTGCGTTATTCACTTGAAGTACGAATTAAAATTTTTTGTTAGCTTCTTCCAATCATTCTTCATTATGACCCAGACGAAACAAATGTGTCATCTCAAAAATAGTTTGGGGAAATTCGTGGAAGTCCGTGAAATATACCCTAGTTTGCTTTTTGCAAGACGTTTAAAGAAACACAAGCCTTAGCTCATCAGAAAATAGAGGAGTAAGGCACTCATTTTCTCTTGAGAAACGTTTAAATGACATCAGGGAATAAGCTGGAAGCACAAAATTGTACAGAAAGAGTCAACTCTTATTGGAGCAATCCCAAAATTTTTGTCAGCGTGAAGTAAAGATGTTATTACCTTGCTTATCCAACCGCTCACATGAACAGATTTTTTTTCTCTTTTATTTAAAATCAGAGACAACTTACACTGCCATGCTTAAATTTGCAGACAAGAGAATTGCAACACTCAGTGGAGAAATAAGAAATATGTACAACTTGTGAAACAATCAGAAACAACACATTCGTTGGTTTCAAACGATTTCAAGCTGAGTGCTCACAGGTCGGCTGTCAAAATCGTTATCTGTTTTCAAGGAAAATCTTCTCAAGCTAGGTTTTGGTGCAGAGAATTTGCAAACATGAAAGTTATCTGCAGCGGAATGCCTAAGACTGGAACAAAATCTCTAAGTGCTGCTTTGCGTGTACTTGGATACACTGTTTATGATTTGGAGGAACAATTCTGGTACCGCGGAGCAGAGCTTACGAAATTAATGATGGAAGGTTGTTCCATTAAAGAAATCCGAGAAATTTACGAAGACGCTGACGCGGTAACTGACATTCCATCGAATGCTTTTTGGGAAGAAATTCTACAGGCCTTCCCCGATTCAAAGGTGCACCTTGTTTTTATCTTTAAGGCGACTATCGACACAAAATCATTTGGCAACTGTTGTTTTCAGGGACAGTTTTATTTCATGTTTTTAAAAACATTATTTTCCGTTGTTTCGTAAGGATAACAAATCAATTATTTTTTGTGACAGTGTCAAAAATCTGCGCTTTCCCAAACTTTAGAAATTTATTATTTCCCTAAACGTGCTGTAGATTGTGAAACGTGTAAATAATCATGTATGCAAGGAATATTCAAATATCTTTGCACAGGAAATTTCCCGTAGATTTAACTTGCCCACTTGCAAAGCCGAAAACGTGCGCTCCTCGTATGTCTCCAAACTTTTTGTGCGAAGTCCACATCAGTTATTACACAATAGTTCGAGGGCCGGACTTCTTATGTAACGCAATTGTTTCGGGAAAGATTGCATTCCACCAAATCAACACAATTCTCGGTAATTTATTATTTTTTCATCATTGACTAAACGGCTTCGCTGGCCGGATGAAATGCCTTGCGGGTAGTAGTTTGGAGACCCGTATGCAAACGGTGCCATGCTTGATTGCCAAACTCATGGTTATTGATTGACCGCACTTGTTGCAGTTCGTCACACTGTGCTCACAGCAGGCGTGCTCTTGCATTTTTTCAAAGCTCTAAAGTGTTAGCTTTTGCTACCGAACATTTAACCTCAAACTGTTGAAGTAAATTCTATTGTTTGAAACACGCAAGCGAAGGTTTAAAGCCTGAAACAAGTTCACTTGAAAACCAGAAACACTTTGTACCAAATCTTGCTGGTTTCAATTTATTCAGAAGAAATTTTCATAAATAAAAAACCGTCGCATTTTTAACTTTTGGTGGTCGCTCTTATGTTTTCTGCCACAAACAACCCTACAACCCTAACTTCCTCACACTATGGGAACTGACGCCGCAGACCTCAGGCTGAACCTGGGTAAGCGGCATATGGCGGTAGTCCTCACGCTGTAGTACAGCAGCACCCCTACAACTTGTGATTTACTAAAAGATAATTCACACCGAACGCGTCGATGAAGATGAATGGTACGCCAGTTACCTGCGCCAGACACAAGAAATAAGAAAGAACTGGTTTCTTTGGCTTCTGATCTCCTTTACACGAAGCGGTAGAGCCATGAAAGCCTACTTCGACAATGCAAGTAAGCAACTGATGTACTTAGTGATGATCGACCTTCAACCTTTTTGATTGGCAAACACTTCCCCAAAACATGTAATAAATTTTCATATTTTTATGTTGGAAATTTTAATCTTGGTCAAAAATTCAAAACCTAGTGGTTTTGAATTCACTCGAATAGTGTTTTACCAAGTAGTAGGTTATCTTTGAAAAAATATCACCTTTAAAATCACAAAACGCTACTTCAGATAACCAAATCTTTGCAGTTATACACTCGTTTACCGGTAAATTATATCTTCCGAGCGCTTCCTAATTCACCATGCGAGAGTTACTGTACACATAGTATGTCATCACTGTGTAAAGATGTATTCGTCAATTATTTTTGAACAACCGTAATAAAAATCGAAATTGGGAAAGAAGCTGCAAAGCATTTGCTCGAAGGATTTTGTGCGTCCATATTGTTTGTCTTCTTTCACAAAAAAGACAACTTACTGAGTGTTGCTATTTTACAAGGAATTTTGACAAACAGCGCAAAGTTTAAATGATTTGCAAAGGCACTTGACAATAAAATCAAAACCAGTGATTTGAATGAATCTATCTCAGACGTTGAACGACAACTGTTTCCTTTATGCTCGAAAACTTTAGTTGAACCTTGCTTACAAAAAAGCCTTGCGTAACGTGCAGTATTGTTTTATTGAAATCATTCGGGTTTTGATTTGCAGCTGCCACTGGTGTCAATCCTAACGTATATATTTGACAAGCTATGCATCAGCATATAGCTGTGCAATGCACGCAACTGATGAAAGTTTCCATTGGCATCACTTTCAGCAAGTTCGACTCCTTTGAGGTTCTAAATCCGCTGAGGGTGCTTTGTCTTTGCTGACATCATAAAATAGTAACACAAAAAAATAACATGCAACCGAAAAGATGTTGCTTGGCACAAGGTGATGCTAGTAGTATTTTTTTTGTTTTCTCACCGTCAGAGTTGTAAGTTGGCTTTATACCTATCATGCAGATCGAACCGTACTTCGAAATGCAACTGTTTTCGAGCATAAATTAGGAGTCTAGGACTCGCTTTCAAACTTCATTGAAACTGTCAAAGCTTTCCAAAGATTGCTCATGGTTTATTTTGAAACGTCTTTCATTGTCCTTAGTCTATTTTCAGTTGGAAATAAAGAAACGCTGAAGCAATGCAAGGAAGTCAAACTTCTGACTTTTTAAAAATATAATGAATATCGAAAACTATTAAATCGACATCAACAAACGGCCCAGTCGACACGATTTAACCTCGTTTCGATTTCGACTATTTTGAAATTGAGTTTTGCTGTGCACTCAAAGATTATTACCAATGAAAAACAGTGGAATAAGATGGCAGGGTATTTTTCTGAAGACGCTGATTCTCAGTGATGCAAAACTTATTCACATCGGCTTATATTTGTTTATATTTGTCACAATAAAAGATTGCATTGTCATCAAATATACCACTGTTGCCAACAGACCGCATTGCGCTGTCTTGTCCCACCTCACCGGGCATTGTTGGAGATTGGAAAATAAGCTCGAACTTGGCCAAGCTGCGTTACAGGCAACACAACACTCGAGTAAGACAGGTGAGCTGTGTTTGTGTCAAGTATGGAAACGTACTGGTGAGTCATATTGAGGATGCCTTGAATGCTGCTTCAAAAAGTGTGAAAATGTAACAGCAAGGGCGCTGCCAGTGGTCAATTGTGTTACTTCCCATTCAACCGTTGTGCGATACGATAAAGATCTTGTTTCCGCAACATGAGAAAAATGAAAGTTAGAACTCGTCGTTCAAAATCCCATCACTTTGCTGCACGCTGGTACGTCGTCATTACCGTCTGCTTACGAGGTAAGAAAAAAGTAATCAGGAAGAACCACAAGTGTCGTTCAATCCTGTGAAAGTCAAGATGTGTGCGACAGGCACTTTGCGTTAATGCATGATTCGCACAAAATAACAAGTGAGATGAAACCTGTTTTTTTCGACAAATATTACCAAATATACATGTGGGTTTTGAAACCAGATTTAAGGAGGTCCGTAAAGGTTTCAAAAATTTGATCGCTACTGATGTTTATCGTCTGGGTCTGGTCGAAGCAGTGCTTTTTTTCGCCCAATCATCGGTCGAGCGCACTTATATTTTCGTAATTGTTGAAATCATTTCAGCAACGAAGCGACATTTTTGAATGCGCACCGCTTTCAGGTTGCTCCAAAAGACCGCCTGCTCATTTTCAACGTTTGCGAAGGCTGGGAGCCGCTGTGCAAGTTCCTTGGCACCCCGGTTCCATCTCAGCCTTTCCCACACTTGAATAAAAAGGGAGAGATGGTCCACGAGTTGGTGGACAAGTCCTACATGTTCAAAGACGTGAAACGGGAGCTGGTTGCTGTTCTGTCCCTCTTTGCCGCTGGACTGTGTGCTTTGCTGTATCAACTTATAGCTTAATACAAGTGCAAGCCTACTGAACTGTGGGCGAAATGTTCACAAAACGTGTCTCTTGCAATCTGTTCTTTAATCTTTTAATGCATTTGTTTGCTTCTACAATCATGCATATCGGGTCAAAAATAATATCCAGTTAACCAGGAAGGAGGAGCGCTTAAATAAGCAAGAAAACAGCATGCATTAGCACCGCTCATGACGCTTCAACTTTAGTTCAAGCGAACTTCATCTTCTTCTTGCACCCGGAACTTCTGCCAAGTTGCCACCTTGCAGTTGAAACATTGAAATCTGAACTCACAAAAACTCTTAAATCACTTTGTAATGCTGTATTTCATACGCTTACACTTCAGAATGCAGTCAAAACAGCGGATGTCCTGTGAGTTGAGCAGACATGGGTTAATCGTAATCGATTACAGTTTTTTGAGTAATCGTAATCGATTGAACTGACAAAAATGGCATGCAATCGTGATCGATTACATTGCAAATGTAATCGTAATCGACGATTAATTTCCCGATNAATCTTNAAAATCTTCACTCTATATCGCTCCGCGATGAATCGCAGTTNTGNTGGCTGGCTTTCCTCTTTTTGTCATCATTTGTTATGTTTATGTTTCAGGGAAGGGTATTTACCAGTCTGTGCGCGTTAANTCCAGGTAGCAGCGGCAAGTAGAGCTTTTGTAGCTAATTTTCGCTTTGTTCCANCTAGCCTTCCTGTTGGCCGCCAGAAGTAACGTAGTGAGTCAAGTAGTGAGAAGAAGCAACAAAAATAGGAGTTTTCCTCAAAAACCGGTTGGCACTTTGGCAGCAGACGAGACAGCGCTACATCATTATGTTTCGTTTATATATATTGAGGGTGAACCTATGAATGTAAATGCTGGAGTAGACTATGTATATATAGTAATTAGTACAGTACATTATGTAATTAAATTTTTTTCAGAGGAAAAAGGTAATTTCACCCAAGTAGAAAGCACCTTTTCACAACGCTAATAACTAGCATGTGGACAGAGATCATCTACGGATACTGGTAAAAAAACTAAAAAGAAACCAGTGAGGCTTTTTTGACCATTGACTTTTGGTCCAACAGACAGATGCGCAGCTATACTGACATTACTGCTCATTTCATTGCTAATGAAAAGCTACAAAAGGCTATGCTGTGCTAGAAGACGATCCAAAGGCCATCACACAATTGAAAACAAGATAGTCTAACCGGCAGTTTGAAAAAAATAGTCAGAAATTTTGAAATTACCAACAAACGAGTTTTCAGCGTTGCTGCACGAATGTTCAAGACATAGATGTCGTCTGACTGACAAAAGATGCTAAGCGCTGATGCTATNAACATTAACAAACATTTTAAACATTGATATTATATTTGTTTAATCGATATTTAACGTATCTGATGCAGTGGCATATCTGACGGGAGGCAGAGGGGCTAATTGCCCCCCTGGCTAGCCAAATGCAAAAACTGGATCCCTACTTGGCTTGCATTTCAATTTTGATATTATTTTGGTTTTCAGTAGATTGTCGTTTTTTCGCATTTTTTCGGGGTATTTTCCGTTGAAATTTTAGGATTTAAGTATAGCCATTCTCATCCGTATTCAACATCGTTTTTCAAGTTTTTTCTGAGTGGTGGTTAGTGGTCCCCTACAGTGGCCAGTGGCCCTCATTCACCTANGGTTTCCCCTCGTNGCTCAAACCTCCTATCACTCCACTTGTTTGTTGACTGCACAAATGTCTCAGTAAACTATTNATGTGACTTTTTTTCCGGTGCTTAATCCTCACAGGTTGGTAGTATCGTTTATTGCATTCATTCATGCCGTATGTTGTTCTAAACATATACTTACATCAAACCATGCAAATGGATTTGTTTTCTTTCTCAGGATGTTTGGACAAATGCAATCGTGATTACGTTCAATGTAACCGTAATCGATTACATTGTGATTTTGTTTATTCGTANTCGAGCATGAGACAAGCAATCGCAATCGATTACATTTGTGATGTAATTACCCCATGTCTGAAGTTGAGTTGGTTTTATTTGGCGNTAACCGGGAAATTAAGACACGAAAAAGAAATCATTGCGAAGACGCCAGGGCACCAAAACAACAGAAGTTTATCGAGCCGTTTCCCCTTGACAGGTAGAAAATCTCTATCACAAACCAGGTTGTGATCAAAGTGTTGCGTATGCGCGTAAAATAGCTGCTAGATAATTAACACAGTTGCGCAGGGAGTGCTGGGTCAAAACCGGTTTCTCTCGGTGGAGGATGCGGATCTTGGCGTGACAAAGAAACTGTAAACCAAGCTAAAGCCGGCATGGCAAAAACATTTGTCAGGCAGCAGCCATGAGGAAGTTTCAAACAAGAATTGAGTGGTAAAACACATATGAAATTTTTCAAAATGGTGGAACGCTGCTATAAAATAGGCATAACCTCACTGGGACTATGAATTTGAAAAGGTGAAGCAACTTCAGCTTCCAATCAATTTTCAGTCAATTTGTATGTGCGTTACCGATAGAAAATACAAGTGAAATACCATTCGGTATTTTTGCGCGTTGGTTCAGGTTTGAAAATTCATCGAGGGCTTAAATCAAATGGAAGTAATGTTCAGTTTTCGTATTATGTCTATCAGGCCCCGGTTGTCATAGACTCAAATGCTACACTTGAGCCCAGTTATGATCTGAGTAACTAGTCCACAGAGACTGAGTTAATTTTTCGCAAACATTTGGTTTGTTGTGCGGTTTTGGTTTCATTTCTCAAGAGTTTGTATTGCTTTGGATAATTGCTTCCTAAAATACGTTTTCTTTTTTCAGCAAGGAAAGCTTCGTTCTGCTCGCATTTATCCCTTTGGTGGTGTGTCACGAATAGTCCGCGGACGCCCATATTGGTTTATTTCGCACTGTGGACCACGTCGCGTCGCTGGCAGTGAGGTGTTGCCTTCGGCCTGACATCAATGCAATAATTGATTATTGAATTCGTGTCAGACCAAAGGCAACGCCTCTCGTGAAGCTTTTCCTTGCACCCATTTATTACCGAGCGCGAGGTTGGAAAGGTCACAAGTATACCGTTCAAGCAAAAAGGAATGTTTGGCTGTTTTCCAACTACAGTATGCCGCTTATGCGATGAAGGTTTCTATAGATTTAAAGATGATTTTAGCGGTTTTGTTTCTGCCTTCGGGCCAGTCCAAAAAAAATAAAACCAATTTGTTTCAACACACTTGTTGTTACTGTACATCCGCCAGCTATATGATGTAATTGTGATTTTTGTTATTTTGACCACAGACATTCGAAAAGTAAACAAATAGGATCTTAAAGTCTTTTTATTATCAAACTTTTTTTGTTCATGATGTCTTAATGAGATTTCTTTTGCTGACCTAATAACGCTGCCATTAAAACTTTGGCGCTCTTGACGTAACTGGGTATAAATTATTCGGCATTTGCGGGCAGCAAAATTACAGCTCTCATTTTTCTACACCAGCCTGCAGTCGCGTGCTTCTGATGTTTATAAACTTCGTTTCAATGACTGGAAACGTTATTCACGATTAGACATTGCCTTCGCAAACATGCCACACGTTCACCCATGATTGGGAACCTGCAGCTCCCCCTCAATTTCAACCATGTGCCGCCATTGGTTGGCAATTACGGGATTATAAAATTCTTTCGTTTCACTGAATATTTCAGTACAGCGCACAGTTGGATGTTTTCAAAACCATTTTTGAAGAACATTTAACACCGAGTCGAAGCCGATAACTTTGGAGACAACCACTGAGATTAACATAACGTACCATGCGACGCATATCTCAACTTCGACCCCTGCTTCTTTTTGTCGAAAATGCAGTATGTTTGGAAAACACCAGATTGAATTTTCTTGACATGCAAGGCTGACTTCAAATGGCATTTTGGTGAAAAATAAATGCACCTGGTGGTTGCCTTTCTCATAGGCATGACTTAAAAAATGCAACAGCAATCATGGGAGACTGCAGTTCGTACACCTTGCCGATGAGCAAACACTGGTTTGGGTGCTGCGATTATTTGAGCAAACAAACCAACGTTCTTGCGTTTACACTGTACGATGTGAACACCTCGTCTCGCAAAGCCTCAGGAAATGTATGACAGAGGTAGCAGCATAGCGGCAGCACAAACTGCAAAATGAGGATTGCCAGCAAGAATAACCGAAATTGAGAGTATGGCGAAGTTGATGAGATAAAAGATCCTTTTTTTCCATTTCAACCATACGAGGTTGAAATTAGGTAGACCATGCATTATACTGCAGCTACGTTTCGCGCTTTAAAGTTGCCCGTGAGATACGTAGTCTATATTAACGTTAATTTTTTACAAGTGAACAGGAAACTTACATTACTAAATAGGCTCCAGCTGCTTTACCTCTTGTTTAATTATATTATCTGACAGAATGCTGAAATTCCTTTGGAAAGAATACTTTTTTTATATAAAATCGGACTAATTTACTTTGCAGTTTGCACAGCACTTAACTACGATTCTTCCACATCCAAGGGTTTCTTTACTGTAGTAAATTGACGTTAATCTACCTATGTAGACAAATGACCTAATCTATGCAATGAAATTAGGTAATCCACACACTGAAATAGGTTAATCTGTATGATGAAACGAATTAATCTAGGCAATGAAATGGGTTAATCCATAAAATGAAATGAGTTAATCTGTACAATGAAATAGCTAAACCTATAAAATGGTTTTGTAAATAGTACTGCGTTTTGTCAAAACCAATCCAGATGTTCTTTGGAAATGCTGTAATGTTGACTTAGAGAATCCGGTGCGAAGTGGAGGAATTTTCGAAACTTATTAGCGGTGCAACACTCTGGAAACTAAATTCGTGCCTGTTAACATTACATACAGAGATAATGTTACAAATGGTTGATAACACCAAACATCTTTAGAAGGTAGGCTGCAATCTCTCGTTACTTTAAAGTGCGGTTTCCTATTGCTTTTCCATGGTTCGTGACGAATGCTGTAGTGTGTCTAAAGCACACTTTTAAAATCGTGATATTTACCAAGCGTTGCAAAAGTGTCTTTGTAAAATTTTTTTAATCAAATTTTACATGGCACTGAAACACTAATAAAAAAAAAACAAAATCGAAAATATCAGGAGCTGTTATGTCGGAAATCTTGATTACGTCATTGATAAAATACTGCACAAATATAATGCCAGGTGTCTTAATTACCTGTTTCAACGTTTCGATGTAAAAATGCGCGTCCTTGGAGTCATGCGGAGGCAGTGCCAGCATAGTTCGAAGTCTGCGTGGAACACGCAGCCAAGGTTTCGCCAGCACATTTCAGGAATTCGGCAGGTGTGCCATCAGCTCCCGGTGTCAAACGAAGTTTCTGATATGTTGTTGTTTGTCAGTTATTTTGCTTCTCAGGGTAAAGGAATAAAGTTTGGCGATTACTCTTTTATGTGTGTTGTGTGAATTAAAACTTTCGGTCAGATGTCAGATGCCCACAAGAAGGTACCGAACGGGAACAAGTGCAACCACTGAACATTCTGGATTTAGTCCTAGACCAAACTCATTTTTCTTTTTCTAACCTAACCCGACACACATACCTAAACACCAAACCAAACCCTAATCATCACTTTTCTCAGCACATTTGATATGTAGAATATCACTCTGTGCATGCGCACATTGTGTGAAGTCGGACATTTCGTTTGACACCGGAGCTTTTTTTGTTTTTCAGCAATTTGATTGAATATTTCATCGAGCGAGCCGAGAAGGATGTCGACGTTCAGCTCAAGAAGCCTTAGAGGATACAAATGTTTGAAATAAAGTTTGGTACAATTAGGAATATTTAAATCAACTGTGGGAATTGATGATTCCATGGTACCATGCTATGTCCACCAAAGCGAAAAGACTTTCATTGATGTGCACACAATCTTTTATAGTTACAAAATATTGGCATTGTGCTGCGTAGAAAAATATCCCTATAATTTACATAAAAACAGCGTTGTGGAAATTATTTGACCCACTAGCAGAAAACAGGCATAAATAGGTTTTCGTTGGTTTGTTGCGGTGAAACTTATGCTGTTTGTAATATGTGATGTAATCATCTTTGTTTCTATTCGACATGTTTTGGCATCGATTCCACAACTTTTTGACAATCTCGAGCAATCTTATCATCACGGAACCACATGTCAATCATGGCCTCAGTAACCTTGGTTAGGGTAGTGCATCCTTTCCTTACAAACGTTTGGACGTTTCCATATTAGGGCAATACAAACAAATGCTGAAAAGTTAATCAATATTGCAAAAAGGAAAATAGGTCTTGGGTGATACAGCACTGTCAGAAATCCTGATTTAAAGTCACAAGTCTTGATCACTTCAGATAAACATTGAATTTCGGGAGTATTGGTTACAGACTACTTTATTCATGCACACTTTAAATCAGTGGTTCCCAACCTTTTCCGATGCATTCCTCCCTTTGCTCATTTTGGAACTTTTCATTCCTCCCCTATTACACAAATTCAGCAGGGCGGCTGAAAGAGTTAAATCGTCTTTTCACAAAGATAAAGTGATATAACTAATTGAAATATCCGATGTCAACTTAAAAAGAAATACAACATATGCAATGAATACCATAACTTAATTGTAAAGTGGAAATTCCTCCCCGGGGAGGAAATCCTCCACGGTTGGGAACCACAGTTTTAAATTTAACTTACGATATTGCAGCAGAAACAAGTCAATGAGATTTACATCGAACCACAAAACAAGCATTGCAGCAATTTGTTTTGGTCGTTTTTTGTCTTTCCAGCAGTATAAATAGATTTTGTGATCAATCACCATGAAAATTATATGCTGTGGAATGCCTAAAACAGGCACAAAATCTTTAAGTGCTGCTTTGCGAATACTGGGATTCACTGTTTATGACTATGATGATCAATATTGGCATCGAGGACCTCAAATACAAAAGCTGATGGATGAAGGATGTACTACCGATGAGATTCGAGAGATATTTGAAGAGGTTGATGCCACAGCTGATGTTCCGTCATATATCTTCTGGGAGGACATTTTGAAAGCTTTTCCGGATACAAAGGCATGTTTATGGTGTTGTTCGTAATTAGGAAAGATTTATTGTTAAACTAAACAAAAAAATAAATGCCAGGTGTTTCGTTTCGCAGAAACTGAAAAGAATCTTCAACGAAACAAAACGATGTTAAATCATTTGGAGGCAATTTAGTTACAAAAGCGGAAAAACACTTGTTTTCATCTTGAAATAGAAAACAATTTATACTGTATGAATTCAACATCAAAAAATAACAGCACATTAACTGAACTGTCTAGATTCTTTGATTTAAAATCAAACTACTGTAACTACTTTTAGAAAGCCTGCAGAATTGTTATCAAAGGGCTACATTATATTCAGTAGATTGACTTTACACAATAACACCAGACATACTGTATATAGTTCTTCCAAAACAGATCTACGTATTCACTCAACGTTTTTTAAAAGCAAATTTCTAAGGCCATCTTCACAATAGAATTACTAAAGAAATTTGATGTCAACGTTTTAACAAAAACTGACTATAGCTATTCATACCTAATAATACGAACGTTTAAAACGATGTCTTTATTTTCAACTAATTTTTTTGCAAAGCAACCTTCATTGATGGGTGATCCCATTCCAAATGTAGCGGAACTATCGAACTTTGCTGGGAACAGTTGCAGCTCCAAATGTTTCGCTGCAAGCAAAAAGTAGTATCATCCTAGTCCAGTTCCTACCTAAGTTCCAAAAGCAAGACAAGCCTTTTCTCAACAGAGCGAATCATCGAAACGTTGCTAAATCTTTGAATCTGCACCGTTTAACTCTGAAATCAGCAGCGCATGATATAAAATTACTGTATTTGCAAACAGTAATCATTTTTTCAAAGCAATGCCTTCGAAATATAGCAAATGTGCTAATAAACACTTTAAGCACTCATGGTCTCGAAACCTACGAAATCCTATAAGTAGTACAGGTGGTTATTTTTATATGAAAATTACTTTCCTTGGTTGTAAGCGGTAAGCAGTTTAGAACGGTCTTCATAAGCTGGCTTGATTTATTTATATATTAAATACTGTCCTCACTGTACCATATACGCCTGTCCTATCCGATAAAACTTCAGTATGCTACAATTCAATAGTTTTGAACAATTTATGTACCGTGACCCATCATAGCAACCCACAATAACGCAACTACCCCCCCCCTCCATGTAAATCTCGAACAAAGCAAATGAAATGCCGCAGTGTACATAAAATATCTATTCGCGACCCTAGGAAAAAGGTTGACGACCACTCTGAGGTCGCAAATCCCAGGATGAAACCCACTGCTTTAATCAATAGGATCAATTTATTGTGGATCTATTTACCAGAAAATTGCTGACGAAAACTTTGACTGAAAAATGTCAAATCTATAAAACGTCAGGTTCATCCACTGATCCTATTTTGTGTTTATAGACAGAAATATTTCAAACAATGACGGCCTATGGCTCATGGATTCTTGCCACTGATGTGAATAATTGATGTTTGCACTTGCAGATATCTTTCATTGGGTTTGGTCCTATCGCTGACCACCCAATTTAATTTGGCAAAAGATAAAATAGCCTAACTTCCTCTTTTCAAAGCAGTATGAATAATTGAAAAAGTGTTGTTCTAAATTAGTGATATTTAACAAGTGATGGATACATTCCTTATCAGTGATACCAGTAAATACGACACTTGTATCAACAAAACAGCAAGAATTGGCAAGCGTTGACATTGCAACGTAATTAAACTTGTGATGTAAGCATGAAGATTGTGACGTTTTCTGTTCAGCAGAAAAATTTCGCATCGCTTACAAATTACAAACCACTTTAAACATTAAAGTTCCCGGCAGCTTATTTGCTAACTGACTGGCAGAACAGGTTCAAGTTGTCATTTGCTTTTTCAAATTCGCGCTCCACCTCAATAAACCATCTTCTTTATTTCACTGACCTGGAACAAATAAAGAGTAGAACAACAATAAAAGTTGCAAAACCAGCTACTAGGATAACAATATCAAAAATCTTTCCTCAACTTTGTTATATTTTTTAAAAAACGGCACCGACGTTTCAGCCAACTAACATTAGTCTTTCATCAAGACCAATGGCAACTAGAACAGAAGAGTAGCAGACATCACCGAATGAGCATGATGTAGTGATAACAACGTTGGAAAGGCAGGGTAGATAACGGAGAGCAGGTTGTGACATAAAAGAATAGCGATAAAAATAAACTGTACGCTAATCTAAAACAAAGTAGGTGTATCCAATCTACTATTCATACAAGTATGGCGAAACAGTGCTTTTTAACTTGTGGCAAAAATTTGTTCATAGCTGATGTGCTGTATAAAAGCATTTTTCATTCTGACAAAACTGCGCTTGTAAAACACGTGGATTAGATACTCCTACTTGGTTTTCAGTTCCGTTTACAGATTACTTTACCGTTATCTGCCTTGCATTCTCTACGTTGTCATCACTGTCACCACTACGTCATGCAAGCATGCGCGTTTGATGAAACCTACTGTTCTCCTGTTATCATTGCCATTCGCCTTAAGAAAGCCTATTTTTAAATTGCTGAAACGTCCGTGCAGTTTTTAAAACATTCTGCTAAAATTGAGCAAAGGATACTATTATGTGAACAAAACATGTTGTGCGAGTAGAAATATTTGCAGAACGACACTAGCTTTTCTCGAGCATTGCGTGTTTGTACAGCATGGATGAACGTTAAAAGGCATTCATGACCTCGTCAAGCTCATAGATTATGGAATCGTTTGATGATACCAGACGGGCCCAGTCCTGCCAGTGGTGTCGTCGCCGAAAATGGCGCTCAATTTTCATAGCCCAAGAGCAAGCGGCAGTAAGGACTTCGATGCATGACCCTTTCTCGGTATAACAACCATGAGGCTCGCTCATAGCACTCGGTCGATGTTGCCATTCCATTGTGGAAAGTATGCTAAAAACTGTCGTTTCGTCTAGCACGGAAACGAAAACGAATAAATTGCAATTAGCTGAATTTTAGCTGCATAAATATGCTTTGAAATTGCGGTCAGTCAAATAGATCAGATTAGACAACAGAAAGAAAAAGCAGTAATTCTCCTTACTATAGTGGATACATTAGTGCTTTAATGTTTTGTGCATTCTTTCTGCGCAATGCTCAATACACCTGTTTGCGACCTACACGCAACCAACCAAGACCCCTGTATTGGTATCTACGTCGGTTCCTACATTACCATTACTTGCTCATCTTCGTTTTAATTCTTCAGTTGATTTTTACTGAGAAAGAAAACGAAGACAAATGGGTTGAGAGTTTAGAGAAGCAACTGCGTGAAAATCGAAGCAATTGGACTCTACGGCTTTGCTTCACGCTGACACCCAGTTGCAGAAGATTCAAGAAATATTATGACGCCGCACGTAGGTCGAACACAAATAAGAAACAATGTAGTGGCAAACAACATTTTCGAAACTCGTTTCATTGTTTGCAGTTAAGGTGTGTCTTGAGGTAATGACCATACTCTATAGCAGAATTTAATAATATCTGTAACAACTGACACCTAAAATATTTTGTCTAAAATTCGCGAGAAAGCTGTTCATATGTTTCATACAACGCTTTTAGATCGACATTTCAAAAGCAATTTATCTTTTATCTCTGATGAGAAACTCAAATCTGCAGAGCATGAATCTTCTATTACTATATTTCTTGCTTGTAGCGAGCAAGCAAATGAAGAGACACGAAAAGAGTGCGTAAACACTCCACACTGAAATGTGCTCTTCCAAGATAATTACACTGGAATTTGTTTTTCCCCGATTAGTTGCCAATAAAAACAATGGTGGAACAATGCGAAAACTGAGATGTTAATCCGAATTTGAAGTTGAAAACGTTCCACAAAATGTGCAGTGAATGACGAAAAGCAATTATTTTTGCACAAAATGTTCAAAGAATAGACGTTCAACAATTGTTTGTCTTCTCTAAACTAATTTAACTGCTGAGGGGCATCGACTCGACAACCTTGCGGTTTCTTCAATGCCCTGGCGGTCTTGCACTAATTTGAAGGTTACGGATTTGGCAGATTTTTCAGTTTTATTTCTTTATAATGTAATTATTTCACTCTCGCTATTTAATTCCTCGATTTATTTCATCTCTTGGACGCACTTCAGGTATTTGGGACTTCGTTCATTTTCATACTCGCTTTACCTCTGGGGATGGTCGCGGAAGACAGCAGCTTAGAAGGGCTCGAAATAACTCACTGAAATTTTAGATAATTCTGCTTGCTCCATACTAGGATGGGCAAAGCTAGGTTGGAGATGCAATTTAAGCCACCTGATCCTTGGTCGCCTTCTGGGCCCCTTTAAAGTCGGTGTAGCCAGCAAGAGTCGCATCGCCAATCTTTCCTGGGGAATTCTGATCATATTGCTGAAGCATCGTAGCTGAGATCGGTCGATTGGGAGAAGGGCTCTCGATGGTCAGAGGATTACAAATTTCATAGATGTCCACTTTGTCGCGGAGTGTCATACCGTGAAGCCTCCGCAAAAATCCCATCTCGCTGATTGTATTTGATTGTACTAGCACTCTTTCGGCTGATGCACATGGTTCATGGCCATAGTTGAGGACCGGAATAATAACCCACAACTCTGCGATATTTCGAAGTTCCCGTTTTGCAACCAGAGAGCGATAAACTTCGCACAGAGAACTGCGTTCGCTTTTCCAATCCATGTATCAATACCCTTTTTCTGTCTTCAATCACTTGTAATTACCATCCAAAGGTACTTGCACTTCCCGGCGTACGAAAAAACATGCGCAGACACATTTCGAATATCCAGAAGATTTCACGAAAATATGCGCGAGAGTTTTAATTTGTTTTTTAGTGTTACGGCCAAGACGAGTGCGCGTTCGTTTCATGTTAGTGAAGTGATGTTCCAGTTTCCCATTACTAGCTTAAGGCAAGATTGCCATTTACGCGTGTCTTTCACGTCTCTCAGAGTAGAAGTACTATGCAATGATCCCATTCCCCTCCCCAGATGCGTGATGGGTGCAACGTGGGTCATCCATTAATGGATTGCTGGTGAGGGAGACTGTCGCTAATTTTTCTAACGGACCTCTCTGCCCAAAGCCAGAATGCGGTCTTTGGTCACGTTCGAGACGGCTTATGCGCTTTGGTTTGGGTTAACTCTGCGAATTTCATGGTAGTAACTGCCAACATTATACCGTTGGATATACCCGTAGTGACATTTACACAGAAACGTACCGCACGCGACATCAGGGTGAATCAAGGGAAGGCATACTTTGTGAAGGAGAACCTAGCCTTGAGTTTAATGCAAGCGCAGTTTTGTGAAAATCTCCAGACCTAGAAAGGAGGGACTATGTTTTTGCCCGATCGCTTTTCTTACCGGAACAGTTTGGATGAAGTTGAATGTCCGTTTCTACCGCAACAGGAAAACTGTGTTTGACAACACATGAATGAACTTCAGAGTGAGAGCCAAACACAAAGGTGCAGAGACAGATGGTTCAATACGTTCTTGATTTGTCAGTCGCTAAATTGGAATAGTTTCAAGGCCGTTGAGGATGCTTACTTCAGCACATTCTTTTGACAAAGCTTGTTTATCATGAAACCAATGATGCAAAAGGTTTTTGCTTCGACTTCATCAATCATGCAGCATAATCCGTTGTGAAAAATGTCCCTCTCATTTTAACCAAGCAAATGGGGAGTGATATTATTTTACTTGATAGTAATGTTTGTCAGAAAATGAAAATGATTTGAAAAATTTTGAAGCAATAGCAGTTTAGAAATTTGATAAAGCAAAGGTTTGCAGATCCAAACAATTATATACAAAAAGTTAATCATGACAAACATCTTTATTTTGAACTGAAAACACATTGACTAGAGGAAGATAATTATTCTGACCGTTCAGTTGATTATCAGCTGATCCTATTGATGTTTATGAAGATATTACATCAATGTGAGAATGTGGCAATCAGTAGCGGATTTATGAGGATAATTTGGTGCAATTTCCCTCGCCGAGGCAATCTGACTACTTGTACAAATGACCCCACTTGTCCAAAAAGGTCCTGTTACGAAATGGATATTGTTTTGTTCAGCTCGTCACTATTTCACTGAGTTTTGGCGCCCTTTTTGACGACTAACATCAAATCACCAAGTGTATATCCGCCACTGGTGGCAATGCAATTTGCTCAACAGACATTGTATTTTTTGTTTGCAGTTCGGGCTCCACTTTGCCTTCCTCCCTTCCCAGGTCTTATCGGAGGTTTGACTTTGTGCCCGACCTTAACCAGAATCCGCTACAGACAACATAACACGCGTGTACTCTTGGTAAGATGGAAAATTTTTTTCATTTAAAGAAAAACGTTTGTTAATAAATTTGCACGCATTTCTGCAAAGTAGAAATTTTTCAACATTTTGAAACCGTTAATCCCTCTGAAAAGAGCCCCATGTACAAATTTATCATACAACCACGTTAGGAATTGAGGTTGATGTAGATCGTTATATTCGTTAAATACTTTCGTGTTTCGTTTTGTACTTTGTCTCCTTCCCTGAAGATTTAAATCTTATGACAATGAAAAAACGCAATATTTATGTTCAGTTTTTGTATCTTTTTCAATTAAACTCTCCTTCAGTTAAACATGCCTGAGTTTATCATTGCTGAAATATCGAAAAAAAATCTGTCATCTTCTTATAGTTCACATTTGTGAACTTTTTCAAACATTGTGATACTCTCCAAATCTTTGACCTTTTGATAAAACAGGCAGCTCCAAAACAAAACCTGCTTCGATATAACGTGCGAGAATGCTGGGGGCCCCTTTGCAAATTCCTGCACGTGCCTGTTCCCAATCAGCCGTTTCCTCATCGCAATAAAGGAGGACAGATTATTCATGAGTTGGTTGACAAATCACCGGTATTTCAAAGCATGAAACGGGAACTCATTACAGTCTGCTCTTTGAGTGTTTTATTTATAACAGTGTCAATTGCAATTTTTCTGTTTTAAGTATTGCATACATACACTTTTTGTTTCAGAATGTATTTATTTAAGTAAGCAACTGCATTTGGAACTTTGATAAAATCTCCAGCGATATTGAAATGATTTTTTTAATTGTTTTGGATGATTTTAGAATGTATGAGGTTGAACGCATAAAATTGTGAATTAAGTGGCTTCAAAAAGGTCATTGATCAGTGTGAACATATTTTTGAATATTACGAAAGTTTGGTTTCCAGCACCTCACAGAGATACTAGCACATTAATCTAACCGAGCGTTTTCCTGATTACTTCCCATTTGCAACGGCGGAGATTCAAGGCACCATTAATGAAAGTGAAATCTTCCTCGATGGTTCTTCGATGGTTATTCACTTTCTTATTCTCTAGAAGTTCTAAAATTTAAACGAAAAGCTAGTCTCCTCTTTTACGTGAGTCTGTGTTAATGATTGCAGACTTACAATGCCATTTACTTTTGCTCTCATTTTGTGCAGGCAATTTAGAGTAATTTGCTTACTTGCTACTACAGTATCAAAATATTGCACACTATTGCTTTCCTTCAACTCTCTCGTAAGCAAATATATTGTTATAATAAATACATGTCCTTCTGAAAGGTTGCCAACAATATCTCTTGAATTTATTTTTAAACTCAACCAGTGACAGCATGGTGGTATTTATTAGTGTGTGTGCACTGTATGTGATGTCACAATATGTTGTTGCGATCACAGAGCCCAAGCGGTAAACACGCAAATCTTCACACTGTGACAGCAAGCAACAGCGGAGATCACCGGACGAGATCACACTCGTCACCAGGTTCACAAGCATTTATCAGAGCTCACTCACTGGATTTAGTCACCACATAGATATAGGTGCTGTTTTTAGCGCACATCCCGTTCGTGGTGCATCGTGCATTCACCTCCGCGCCTACTGAGTGGTTACGTCATATCCACTCTTCCAATCCAACAATTTGCCCAAATTTGTCGACATAATATGTATATTATTCTACACGCACTCTACGTATTCGCTGTTGCACAATTGTATGCGTCATTTTGACTATAAAGTTTCAGAGCTCCACGTTAGGAGTCGGAGCAAAAATACACTAAGTACACCACGACTGAGCAGCTCAGAGATTCAAAAACATTGCGCTATCAGTTAAGACAGTAGAGTAAAGCACACTTAAATGTGTGACAGCGCAGTTCACAACTGAAACGTATCAGGCTGTGCGAATGTCTCGGCCAGGGCTGGGCAAACATTTTCTACGGAGGGCCAAGGTGAAGATTTTATTGCTACTGAGGGCCGCATCCTCGTATAACATATATTACATCTATAATCGCTTTAAAACTTGAAAAAAGGTTTCACATGAGCTGCCACAAAATGAAGGTAACAATGGTCACTTCTGGTTGAGTAAAAATGCGGTTTCGAATGAAACCTGTGGAAAAAACTTGAGAATTCTAATCAAATCGATAAAATTACTTTAACATACACTCCAAATATGTACTATCTATGTAAGTATGACCGTAGTTTGCCCACCTCTGGTCTCGGCAAATAGGAGCACTTGTGTGCGGCTGGAATGGCGCACACCCAGGATTGCTAGATCGAAACTAGCTGAATGAACTACATGAGAACTGAAAAAGCGTATAAAGTACGCAATAAAACCATCGTTTTTCAATTATTTGGCTGTTATATACACAACAACGTTTGGATTGAAGAGTTACTGGCTTGTTTGAGCCATTATGCTCAATCCGGCTGAATTAGTGACGAAGTTCGAATGTTTCCTGGTTTAAATGCTGATGCCCTCATTACAAGCACAGATGTGCCCCTACATTCAGGTCATTGTGATAGTTTCTGATGAAGCTTGTTGCAGACATCTTTGTACAGTCCTGAGGGGCTATTCTTGACCTCTCACCAGAGCCCGTTATAAATCTTTAAAGTACAATGAATGGAAAAACATTTCAGCATCGGGCGCGGGTCCCACTGGAAATTATTCCGTTGAACCTTGATTGCATTCGTATGAAGCTGCATATCGACTTAATTGGCAACGGCTAGGCAAGCGCCTTGATATCGCTACTAGTCAAAAGTTCAGAACAGTTGTATGCATTAGGAATCAAGCAGTTCCAAGTTGTATGGTGAACGGACAAGGTGTGAGTTTTGGTTGCGGTTCGCAAAACAGCTGAGTCATTGTGACTGGTCACACTATACGCAAACGCTTGTTTTTGTTTGCAGTGTGGAACGAATTTCGAAAAACGTACGTTCGACAATTGATGTACAGTAGGTAATCTTTGTATGACATTTCCGCATGTTGAAGTTATGCATTATGAAAAGAAAACATTACCACCCAGTGACGAAAACGTTCAACCCTACGGACATATTTTCGCAGTTTTTTTCATTTTTGTTTCGTTTGCAAGCAAAACCACTTCTACGTCACAGTAATTTTGGTAAAAAAAGGTCTAAACAAATTTTTTCTTGACGACTAAGACGTGTGAGTGGCAAGCACGTCTTGTTTTGTAGTTCGAATGCACAAATAGAGTTCTTGGAGGTGAAGAAAAAGGGTTGATTAAGGCAACTCGAATTGCTTGCTTGAGTGGTAACAAGGTGTTACACTATATGAAGAGTTTAGTTCTCTCAATAACAAAGTGGAACATGAAACACTTCATAATGCTTCCGAATTCATTAATTCTTGGAGCTAATTCTGACGATCAAACTCGAAAATCAGATAGCAAGGCAATTGTGGACCTGTATTTTGTCTTCCCAATTTGTACCAGAAAATGCCGTGCCGCACTTGTGGATGCTGACAAAATATAATAAGATTCACTCTTTAGTAACTATACTGTTGATGGGAGCAATGGATAGTTGTCCTCAAAACTTGACCAGAAAAATAAAAGGGTTGTTTGATAAAAATTAGTCATTTCACTGCGATCCGATGACAATTGGGTTAAATACTCTTTTTCGCGTCCGGACAGATCAGTGTATGCAACAAAAAAAAGTGTTGAGAATCCAATCAAAACTGCCATGTATCATTTTAAGAAAGTACTTATAGTTCTAGAAGCATTTAGGTGTTGACGAAAACATGTTACTGGCGATCCATTGATTGTATTCCTGCCCAGACGTTTGAGACCGTATCGGAAGGGTTGAGCATCACTTGTTCACAGTGTGTGTTGGACTTCAACAAGGGCGTGTGCTTAATCAGGTGCTGTTTTGAAATATTAAATTGTCGTTACGTCTGTGCAGTTGTTTCAACCAGAAACCACTACTTTTTGTGAAATCATGACCAGAATAGACACACGGCAAATAGACCAAAAATCAAGTGGTGCAAATCCGAAAATGAGCTTATGATTGGAATAGGCATGAACGTATTACATCGTTAGGTGTCATACCAGAAACGACAGATAGCGGAGGCACGACAGGGCATTGGCCTCCCTTTTAAAGGGAGACAACAGGAGTGGAAATCGTTTCTTTATAAGCAATTGCAATTCCATGGTCTACTGCACATGTCTATATGGTAATTCCATGGTCTAGAAATTTCTTCTTGCGGCAAGCTGGTTGCAGCTTCCCGCGTGTTCAGGCAATTTAAAGTGGTTGTCTGTACCATCGCATCGATATTTGGTGCCACAATTGTGGCGAAACATGTAAATGCGGCAATAATTTCCAATATGTCTGCGTTTTTGCTCTGAACGCAAGTACATAGATTTGTATACTCTTTTCACGTAAAAACGTAACAATGTCGCAATACCCAATACAGCTGCCTTACATGACCATACACCGTAACCGCATTGCCTGGAAAGACCTTTTGTGCTTTTCAGTCACTGTTTATCACTCCTGGAAACACTCCATGTAATGTTTATTTGCATCACTTTGTCTTGTTTGCTCATAAAATGCTTTTTTTCGTTTAGGCTCATTAAAATTGGCCTTTGGTTTCATGGTTTTATAAAATTTTCAGAAATGTTTTCCAGAGAACAAATCTCGAATTAGGTCAAATAAATTCTGTATTGGAAAGAAAAAATCGTATCGATTAGAACTGTTTCCTTCTTACAAATTTTCCATCGCCCTCAATTCTTTACTCAAACTCCCCTTATCCTTCGGCTGCTGCTCCGGTGTCCCTGCTTGTTGCCATGTATTACCAAACCATTTTTTCAGTGCAATGTAATTATCAATTATACACAACCATTAAAAACTAAATCCCCTAAAGAAGTTTCTATCTAAAATATTTCTACCTGGTCGTTACATTTCAAAAGATGGTATTTCACAATACACCTTCTAATGTGCACATTTCATTACTTTGCGCTGGAGAAAGATTGCCAAATATGAGCCCATGTTGTTACATTATCTCTACATTTAAGATAACAAATGCACGTAAGTTAAACAGGCCTATAAAAACTTTGTGAATCTTTATTATGAACTGCGAAATTTGGAATACTTTGTTGATGGCAATGCAACAAAGCAACAACATTTCATCATTGCATTTTTTCAGCCATTTAGTGTTTCAATTCAGTCCATATCAACGTATCCCTCAGTGAACTCAGTCGAAGTCAGTTCCCCTTTGTACGTTTTCGTCCAGCAGTTGACATAGTGAGGCTCGCACAAGTTGACATAGTGAGGCTCGCACAAGGGAGTCAAATACACAGAACTTTCGGGTCTGCTTCGCAAATTGTAATAAGCCTTATCTGTAGCTTGCAGCAATGAAAGCTGTGACCCGATGTTGCAACACGCCGAGACCGAAGTAGGTCTGTGAAGTGGTTTCACGCTATCTTCGGTGACGATTGATTTTGTCTGATGCCCACCTTCAGAAAACGTTTGATCTCTTTTCTTGAATTCAGTTGAAACTGTTTCTGGCTTTTCAACAGTGCACAACAGGTTTTTCCTATTCCAGTTTCCTTGGACTGCTGGATTTCCAGCCACAATAATTTCTGGTAAACGTATGGGAGTGTACTGTGCTCTTTGCGTTTGGTCTTCAAAGCGCATGTTGGAGTTGTGTTGTAGAAAAGTGCTAAGATGCCCCTCGTTAGTCGTGATTGTGTTCAAGTGATCATCATCATGATTTTGATTTTCCACCGTTGTCAAAGAGCGAGATGGTTTTCTTCGACCTTTGTTTTCGGCACACCACACGATTCCCCCGACAGCCCCGGCCAACATCAAACCAGCAGCTAACGAAACAGACACAAGGATAGCAAGAAAGGTTGCAATTGGTAGTGAGTTTATGGCTGGTGACGGAGATGACACCTCACTCTCAACTGTCGAGGGTGTCTCTTGACTAAAATCTTTCTTCGTTGGCATCAAGATGGAATAGTCAGCAGCAGCGGAATCCTTGTGCAGCAAATCAGAAGTGGAAAGGTCACTTTGTGTCATTACCACTTGCGGCCATCCGGTTGAGTTCGCGTGATGAAGTCCCTCCTTGAAACAAACCTTGTACCACGTTTTCCATAGATCTTTGCAAAAATTATTGCCATGCCCTTTTTGGAAACATTCATCTAAAATATTCCACCATGTGTAGTTGTAGACACACACATGATAGTTTTCTTCTGAATTATTGGTAGTTATCTGATTTTCAGTCTCGTTATATGATTGCACCCAAAGAACTTCTGATTGCTCTGATATTTCTTCACTTTTTGCTGAAAACAAAAATGAAATAACAGTTTCATCACCTAATTGCGCCACTATGTTTGAAGCACACTTGTTGGTTTGCTGTACATCGCACACAAATGTTACGCGGAAAACAACAAATAGGCAAAAACTGAAGGTTTTTCGGTATCACAAAACATGTTGCGAATGAGCTTCCTTTGAAAAAAAAACACCAAGCAAATGAAATACACGAATAAAAACGATTCACGTTTCAACCTAAAAAAGTTGACTGTTTAGTTCTTCGAAGCACTGGGTCAGTTTTTATACACTGCTGATACAGTCAGCACAGTCTACAATAAGTGCCCTTCGGGATTAACCTCGAACTTCTACTTAATTGCATCAACTTTTATTTACGCAAGCTTTGTTGATAAGAGCAATACCTGAAAACCAGAAAAAGGTGTTTTATTTTTTTATTCTTTATGGACTTAACTCTATCACGAACGGTCTGGTTAATTGTTTGTGTTTTGTTATAAACTTTGCTCAAAACTTGTAATACACAAACGTGCAAAAGATATTTAAATTTTTCAAAAATGTGACAGAATTGCAAGTACAAGTTTACAATCAAAAAAGAAGGTTACAAAAAACAATTCATCAGGGACTTTCCTAATGCAACATGCTGAGTCGTTCGTAGACATGTAAATTGTTTTGATCATGATTTCAAATGTTTTGCAAGAAGATTCATATGGGCCTGATAGCATTTTGCTTGCACTGAATCTAAAACAGTATTTCACTGTTGGTGCATTACAAGTTATACATATTCACTCTTTGCACGTTGTGGGCTTGCACACATCGTCTACAATATGTTGGAAGCGGTAGTGGAATCACAAAGCAAAAACAAAAATCGTGAGACACCGCGAAGCACACAGAAGGTTTTGATTGCTGCGCAAAGGCAATACTGACGAGACACATACACCGATACAATGTACCAACAACTACTTCAGTTGGTCACCGTCATACAACAGCGTGAAATAATGGAGTAAAAATGAAGATTCGTAAAAATCATGAGACATTTGAAGCGATCCGATAAAAACGTGTTTAAGAGAAAACATTTATTAATTTGCATCTAATAAACAGCACGATGTTAACATGTAAAAAAGACTAATATTTCAAAGAAAGAGTACTGTATACAACGTTTTCATATCCAAGGTTGCGATTTCATTGCAGTTGTGTTGTTGCTTGTTGTTAGTTCAAACTTTTATAAAGTTTATAGTGCTTTGTCGAAATGTGGTTTCAAAGCTCATGTATATGAATGCAAATTTACATCCTAACTTTCTAAAAATCAGCTTTGTATGCAACAACACGTACAAGCACATACACACGAAAAAACACGGATCTTCACAACATAGTAGTGACACAATACTCGTCTGGAGTTTGCAACGACCAAATTTCAGAAAACCCATGCTCTACTGCTGATGAAGGTAAAAACTCCAAAATGAGACCTTACAGACTTATAATAAATACTACGGCCAAAGCAAACGATACAACTGACATCTTGCAAACGTTTCGATAACAACTGTTATCATCTTCAGTGCATAGCAATAGTATTATTGCTATGCACTGAAGATGATAACAGTTGTTATCGAAACGTTTGCAAGATGTCAGTTGTATCGTTTGCTTTGGCCGTAGTATTTATTATAAGGCTAT
>JGI24022J15233_10000137_pt1 | contig 32388 bp, 14 predicted proteins | sample Ectturendosymbi2_FD_15233 | JGI IMG/M metagenome (IMG submission 15233)
GCACTGCAAACGAAGGATGCAAAAATTTTGTTTAATATTTTCAAGTTCAACAATCAGCACGATATGCCTACGTCAGCACCAACAGCAATGCACGCAATATGTATTAACATAAGAACTGAGCATCAACCAATTATCTGACATAAAATCTACTTATTGAAGAGGTATAAAGGGGTGGATAATTGTTTACATTAATCTCGGGCTGCTGTTCTTGTATCAGAACTGTCTCTTTTGTTAAAAGTTTTCTGCATGAGTGACCGTAAGTTTTCTGCATGAATGACAGTATTCTATGCAATGTGGACATAACAGTCTTAAGAAGTTTGTGTCTTTCATTCACGTTCCTCTTTCGATTACTACTATGATTATCAAGATCAAATTTGAAGTATTCATTGCAGTGTTTCTTCTTGAGGGGTCCGTTACCTTTGTTAGGATGTGCTAGGGGTGCGGGACCCACAAATATTTACGAAATGGTGATATAGTCGAATCAATGAATCGCGAATGGACTTTGTACCCGAAAAGAACAGCCAACAACCTGCGCGTGAACTTTGTGCGACCTTCTTGCCGGGACGGCTAAGGTGAACGCTCTTACCCAAGGAGCACTTTAGTGATTCACTCAGTGGTCATAGATCGAACACATAACCTTTCAGTTGGGAGGTGGACACTTTACCACTGAACTACTACCGCCCCCTTAGCTCTTTAAACCCTAATGCCTTGCGCAGCCCATGAATCAGCGTCACAGTTTCAAGGGTTTCAGCTGTCACAGTTTCAAGGGTTTCAGCCTTTGGGTTTGAGTACCTATCGACCCACAGTCGTCGCACTGTCTTTGAGCCTGCGTGGTAAATGGCGCTGTTGTCATCTTCCTTCGTCTCAATCAAAAGGTATCACGATTAATCTTCGCACGGAAGTGAAGCTTGAGTGAAAAATGGCGCTGTTGTTGTCTCGCTTGACGGAAGTGCGTTGATTTAACCAGTTTCACGGGATGTTTGTCGCTGATCTATGGAGGTGCTTGCTGCACTTTATGCTATGTATAGGCACCCGCATCCTTCAGCTGGATTTCTACAGTATTCTATGCAATGTGGACATAACAATCTTAATCTTAAGAAGTTTGTGTCTTTCATTTACGTTCCTCTCCACAACATGCATACGAGTACAAATCACTATTCCTTTTTTTGTCTTTTTCTCCTGGGCATAAATACAACGAGTTCGAACTTACGAATACGTTTCGCTTAGCGCTCTGAGGATACATTCATGAACGATCCACATATCCTATGCCTGAATTCCTTGTCTCATTAATAAATGCCCTGTTTCTATCATGTATCATGTATTCTATGTAGCCTATTATATCCAGTATCTGTCATTGCGTAGGTGTAACCTTGCAGTGCACACGAATAAAAAGTCTAGCTACGGTGGTTCAACCTTAGATTGCTCACTTTGACGTGCTTAAGTCGGTTAAAAAAACGGTTGCAAATTGTCAAGCCAAACGGAGGTAAAGACCTGCACAGGTTACAGAAAAAAGTACCACTTTCAAAATGAAACTCCAAAATGCATTTCAGGTTCCACTGTGGTTAGTGGAAACTGCTGATGTTTTCCGAGAAAATATGTTTCAAAGTAAGTCAACAAAGTAACCGGCCGTGTCGGTTAATACATCTGAACTAATATTTGCACTTTATCGTATGTTCTTGTTGCACTATTCGTGTTTCGGCCTGTTTCTGATAGTGGCGAATTGAAATTGCCAACTATATGGCATTTCACTAAAAGTTGGTGCTAAAGTTTGAGCCATTTGAGTTTTTTAGTTTGGTTTATTATGGAGTGCATGTGTCCATTAAATTCCAACTAGTCTTAAGTATATTAGAGATACAAATTGCTGGAAAACTTGCGCTGACTTTGATGAAAGACACAGAGTGTGAAACAGTGAATTCATTTAAATGATTACCTCATCACTTTTGTAGAAATATCTGATGACGTTGCTGACGTACTTTTCAATCGCATTCCACATATCTAAAGCGTCGTCTCTGTATGGATAGTTGGGCAAAACGTTCTTGTCGTCTAGGCCTATGCACAAGAAAACCTGAGAGTTTTTTTAAGTAAAACCACACGTTTGACACAAAAGGTTGCAAAATCGAAAACACATTTTTGTTTAAATTATCTGCAGTGGTTGCTAACGTAGAGCACAAACACACAAGGTTAAGGTTGCATTTTCAAATTTAATCGTGAAACGTATGTTTCATTAATGCACTGAGGAGGAGGGGTTTCCTGACGATACATTTTTCAGTGGTTTTATGTGGAATTAAATCTGTGTTACGTAACCCGCGTAAACTGCGATTCACAGAATATATTAGGATTTTTCTTGGACTCTTGCAATGCAGGAGTTTAATATTCAGCGCAAGCATGTGGCCAAGCGATGTTTCTATGATTGGGTCGACTTCTGCGGAAGTGTTTGTCCTTGAATGAACAATAAATGAAAAAATTTTCACACGAATTTCGACAGTCTGATTGGAGAAGCCTTTCGTTGTAAAAAATGCATACTAAGATTTTTAAGCACTTTTTAATAATTAATCTTTTATCACGTAAATGTTGCAGTGTACCTATTACAACATAAGAGAAAAACTCAAAATTTGTCACAAAACTTACGATCAGCCTGCTGAGTGCTAACCAGAGTCTCAGACAGATTGTTTACTGTGATTTTTCTCAACTAAATCTTAAAGCACTTAAAATCGACCAGTTGAGTGGCAATTCGCATTATCAGATTGGAATGTAAGGAGGGGTCAGGCATTGTGTTACCAACAACCCACTACCATTGCAAGAGTCCCTGCACAAACATGCGCTTTGGCGCATGGCACTGAGAGTGCTACGATTGATGTAGGGCCGGTTCAAGTCAACATAATGAAAATGTCCTTTTCTATAACTTTTTTTCTTTTCAGAATTTTACAAAACTTTCTGAGCGCAAACATATTTTTTGACAGATTCGTTTTTGTTTATGATGCGATTACAACCAATGAGTTTTAGTTGCGTTTGTGCGAAGAGTTATGGTAATTTTAAACTCATTTGTCTATAAGTTCTTGTGAATCTATAACAAAATAAAAGATTTTTTACAGGATACTGGTTTCATTTTACCTCGTGCTTTTATCTGATAAGGTATGTCCAGATCTGACAAATCAAATATTTTGTAGAAATGCTTCAGGGTGTCTGCAGAATCTGTGTCATAAAAACAAGAAACTCTTCATAATAATCTCATTTTTACAGAAAAGTACAAGGTGAGGTGAAAACGTGGCAGTCATTTCCCATGGCAGTGTCAGTTATAGAAAACTAAAGTTTAATATTTTTACTAAATTCACGTCAAAAGGTTTTAATGTTTGGAAAAATACTACTTCCGCAAATTATCCAGGTGTGCAAATCAAACCATCGGCTAAAAATACAAAATTATATTCTTACTTAAACCGACAATCTTGTTTCCCAGAGCCGAAGGAGGCAGTAAACGTGGCCGGCCGTTGTTGTTGATGAAACACACTGACCGAAGGTGAAGACGTAGCAGCTTGTAAAGAGGATGGCAGCGAGGGAACTCACGGAACATTGCTACTGCAAAGGCTTCTGACAACCCGTGTGTGAAGTAATAATGATAAATCCACTGTAGAGAAGCAGTAAATTCAAGATTTTTGAATCGTTTTCACCCCAAGAGTGATAAAGGTCGAATTTATTTCGCAAGAAACAAAGAAATATTCAAGGGAGGGGTATCTTGAAGTTCTTCAACAAGTTCATTCGTATCTGGCTTTAATGACACGTCCTTTTTCGGCATGCCCGGTACAAGAATCCATTAACCCGCTTGCTTGTAGAACACACAGCAGGCAACTGTCGAACACGGGTGTGGGGAACGTGAGAATTTATGCAAATGGCTTGAAGATTAAACCGAGTGCAAAACAGAAAGTGCACAAAATCTTCCCAAAAAACTTTGCACATTTTCTGTAAAGTTAAACTCGAATCACCCAGATTTTTTAAGTCTGACCAGGTCTTTGGAATTTGGGGCGAGATTTGCTGGGTCTTATTTTCGTCTGATCGCCAAATGCGGAAGAATGGACCCAAATGCTTCACAGGCTTGTCGAAGATCATGTAAATCATAAATGCAACATACATCGTCAACGCCACGACAAGTGACACTTGGCCATCTTCTCAGCGAAAATATTACCTTTAAGTTACTTTGAGATTTTAGTAAAAAAGTATAAAAGCTTTCAAAATTTGGCGTCGAGTTTCGTGGTTACCAAACGGCTTTTGCGAAATCATGCAACTCTAAATTTTTAGCTTTCCGGCCCTCGAATCACAGTACAAGTACTGTAACGATTAGAAGCAGTGCTGTGGTGTGTAATATCTAGGGCAACCAAGTTTTTGACCTAAAAATTTAAAGTTTTGACTTTATTATTGACAAATTTTGACTTTATTTTAACCTATCAATTTTCTGCGTTTTCAGTTGAAATAGGGAATACAAAGCATTTGATATAAAGTATTAGACAAATGAAACAAAAATCTGTTGAAATGAAACAAAAACTAGTTTATCTGCAAAATCTGGTATAGCATGTTTTAAAATGTCTGGCATCTTTCAGTTTCATGAAACGAACCTCGTTGATGCTTTGCACTGTGGCGATGCGCTTCCACCATAAACCTTTTCGCACTTTTCACTTCCTAAGCAGTCACATAATTTGCAAAATATTTCACCTTCAGGTGCTGAGGTAAACTCAGAAGCATATTCATGCAGCATAGCCTACTTCGAACTTTTGCAGAATTTGGTTGTTTAACCTTAGGAATGGTATGTTGATAAGTACATTAATAACTATAGTAGAGTCAAATCTCAGAATATCATAAAGTTGAAACACTGTACGAGTATATGCGTAAATGGATTGAGCATATGCCAAACCAAGTACAGTAAAACCATATTTCTTGCATTGCCATGCCTAGTTTACTAAAAAAATTTAAACATCCAGTAGTGGGCTAAGCAACATTATTACGTCAGAAATCGCAACAAACCCATTACTATTTTGGAATTGCAGCTAAACTTGCAAAAACATATCAGAATCTGTTGTTGTAAATTCAATAAAAAATCGACAACGAGAAAAAACTCTGCTGCAAGAAAATTTTGACCTAACGATAAATTTTGACCTAATGATAAATTTTGACTTTTTTTGACCTAATAACTTTGGAATGGTTCATGGTATCAGTGTCAAATTTGGTTTGTGGACGTTTGATAAACTTTTGAAATAGCAGAAAAATCTTGACTGTATTGATTTTCGGTTGCCCTAGTAATATCACACTTTTCAGTTTAGTGCCTATAAAAGGCGCTGAACCCTCTGACGCAAGTCTACTTTCATACTAGAATAATCGCACAGTGGTTTATGTTTGTGTTCCAAAGCCGTTCCAACACATTGTTTTGTTGGAACAATTTATAGGACTTTGTGTTATGGGAAACATTTTAAAAAGTATTTACCTTTTTCATTTGGCAAGCTTACCACCTACTACCTTCTAAACGTTGCATGCATGGTTTTAATAACGTGGTTACGTAATGTATAATGGAAAATGCTTTCGCATACTGATTTCAGGCGTGCTTATTAGCTTTCTTCAGCACCTACTTCTGCGTAACCTGCTTTAATTTATCCAAACATTTTCGTCACTGCAAACATTACTCGGTCTTGTCAAAGAAAAGTCAGCTTTTGCTGTTAACTCACCTCGTGAATTGAAGACTGGGTCGAGCGGAAATACATTTTCGCTAACAGCCAATCGTACTTAGCATCATGAGGTGTAAAGACAGAGTCTTTGTCATTTGGGACGAGTTGAATAGCAATGGGAAGCAAATCCCCGTTTTCTGCAGCGTAGAACAATGCTACGCAATTGGCAACGTAGTAATGTTGCTTGCTGCTCGTAAAAGGAATAGTGTTTCTTTTCAATGGAGCAGCCGTGCTGTAATCTCCAATATAGATTCTTCCGGCCTGCGATCGCAGCAGTCAAAACAGCATATCTTCAATTCACTTCTAGTGCAACTGGCTTCCACAACAACGTACATTTGAAGAAAATGTTGTGCAAGACCGATTTCTGTTGTGCAAGACCGATGCCAGTAGAGACACGAATGCTTCATTTATTTCAAACAAACCAGACGTATTTTTCTCATAGCTGACGTATCATTCTTATTTTGTGCTTTTATATTCGCACTGATATTTTTACAAAACTTTTTCGTCATCTATGGACCTTAATTTTTGATATCGTCTAAAATTAATGAAATTGTGTGACATCATCTGTAAATAGGCAAAAATGAAATAGGGCTTCAGTTTTAAATTTCTACAATATACATCAATAGACAAAAATGACTGCTTTTTTCCACTGCCTACAGACCATGCCACATTTGGTTTACATGTCGCCACCATCTTCTCGAAAGTTGCAACTAATGCTAATACAGTTAGTTAGACCAGCACGCTTTGGGAACAATATCGTGGAAAATATTGGGAGTTTAACAGCTTGCAAAATATTCGGAAACTATTCCAATGCGCCCTCGTCAGTTAACAGATTGCAGTGGGATCAGCTGCAAAATATTTACGCATGCGAGGGTATTGAATGCTCTAGGCTTGTTGCAAGCTTTCGAGGAATCAACCGACTGGCTTCTGCTTTCATGAGTTTGCGACGATTCGGATGTGCCTATATCTGTGTTCAGGTAGCTGGGCTCCGCAAAGCCACGCGAGGTTATATATCCACGACAAAGTTAAAGAAAACATCAAGTAAATGGTCTCTCCAAAGAAGCACACAAAGTGTTTCGAGAAATCGCCTTATTGGTTTCGTGAAAAGTGTGTCAACCACAAAAACTTTTACGCATAATTTGCTTTCAGGTGACAGGTTGCAAAAGTGTACGGAACAGTTCTTGCCCCCGATAATCTTCTGCGTCCCCTGTTGGGTATAGCTGCATTTGGGGAGGTGAAGTGAAAAATCACAGACAGCGTTTGAAACAGGAGCTTAGAAAACTAAAAAAGTCAACTTTGCGAAACCACCACTGATCTGTATTTGATGCTAGCAAAATGGCAGGACATGCGTGAAAAGTTGTGAGAAATCCTGGTGGTTCTGCTTACGTCATGAATGTATAGGAGATAAGCTTTCAAAAAGAGAGAAATATGCAAGGAGACCCCAAGTTAAAAGCCTATACCTTATCGGACGAGACAAAGCTGATAATATCGGCAACTTATTTGAATTTGAATAATTTTTGCAAAAATCTCGCTATCTTTTGAAATTATTCCAAGACTGCTTCAGTCAATGTTATCAAGTTTGTTCGCGATTAACATGGGATTCCGTTACTAAGAAAGTCGTTACTAAGCAACTTTACACTTTTCAACGAATTGTATATAGGTGTTTATATAAGTGTTATTATCATGATCAAGAAGATCCGCTTCAACGTTTTATACCTACCTGCATTTCGCTTTGCAAAGTTTTCTCTGCGGGCATGGAATTCCAGACATCCTCCTGAGTAATATTACAGTAATCCGGAAGGGAAGAACATCTCTTCAGACTTAAAGGAGCCAATCCTGTTAAAACCTGTCTTCCCATTTCTTTGTCTTCCATCCAGCTGAACAAATTTTTACAGATAACCATTTCTCCATGAAGAAAGTTTTTGCTCTGCCCAGTCGAGGGAATTTACTTTATTATTTTCATCATCTTTGAAAGTGATGCCTCTTGCGCTATATGTCATTCTCACGTATTTAAGATAATCAGGCACAAACCATTGTAAAACGCATCCTGTGCTGTAAATGCTGGCAATAGTTTCACAAGTGGGTAAGTTCCGGCCCAGGTTTCAGACAAAGACAAATTGTGATGAATGATCTTACGGGAAAATTGACTTGAATAGCTGCTTGAGATTCAATATGTTTGGGAGAAGCAGTTCATTGAAAAAGTTTGCACTAAATTTTAGGAAGCACTTTGTTTTTTAGAACCTAAAATTTAAACGTTCTCATGTGAAATGAATTAGTGGGTTAATGTAATATATTACAAATATACGAAAGAAGCAATACTGGATGCTTGTCATTTTACACGTTGCACATGTTTTTCAGTTGATATTTATCAGTACGCTGCTGGCGATTCACCGAATAAAGATGTGATGAGCTTCACCGCTGCCTTGAAAACCAGATTTTGATCATATGTGCGTCTGTCTTAGTTTCGATCAATATGTTCTTGTGCGCGTCACAGGGGAATTTCGAAAACAACCTTCTTACTTGAATATGTTTGATGGTTTTCCTAATTGCCATTCAAGCACATATTATGCTTAACCTACCTATTTGCAAAAGGTTTAACTTGAACAAAAGTTCTGATACAGATTCAGATAAACGTTTTATAAAAATTTGTCAAGCTACAGTGTTCTCCACCGTCTCAAATTGATTACAAAAACAATTATTCGATATGCATAATACGATGATCACAATCGGATAAGTTGTAGATACGATCTAACACCTTGCCCCAAACCTGATTTTCAGTGCATTTGATAAAAATTGCAGCTGGAAAATCTGCACACAAGAGTTATGTCAAAATTTCAAAATCTCAAAACAGAACCGTGAGCAAAAATAAAACGTCGGGATTTTCTGTGGATCTGTAGATTATTGAAAGAAAACATTTTTGAAAACAATTTATTCGTTTCTATCTTAATGTTTAGTCCGTCCAAATGACAAAATTTCAAATTCAATGCAGTTTTTTTCAATCTTGCTCAGGTCCAATTTTCCCACTTGTGGCAACTTTACCAACAACGTGATGTCCCTATTTTTTGGACCATAAGGCGCACCGGATTATAAGGCGCAGTATCAAAATTGAATGGCAGCTATTCTTTTTTCATACATAAGACGCACCGGATTATAAGACGCATCAACATGAAGCAAAACGTGGATAAGTCAAACTGTATTCAACTCTTCCGCAATAACTCTCGAGTGCGGAAGTCGCCACTGGGAGTTTAATCTGTCATTACATACGATGCAGTTTAATCAGTCGCACATGCGTAATCAACTAAACATGAATGGAATAAACTAAAAGCTGTGCGTGTGTTTGATTCGGTGTGCACAAATGTAGTCTGGAGCCTCGGGGAGTAATACGATCTGTGGTATATGCTAGCTACTCTGGTACGCTGCTCATTGCAATCGTTGTTGGTTTATTACGTGACACGATGGTGTGATTGCAAAAAAATCGTAACTAGCAATTAAAATAAATATCACAGTTCACCATATAAAATTGATTCTTGATGAGGAAGCACAACCAGATTCATACAATAGGCGCACTTTCGATTTTTGAGAAAATTAAGGAATTTAATTGCGCCTTATGGTCCGAAAAACACGGTAGGTAAACTTAAAATGACTGTTTGACGATGATTCATCCAGTAGCTTATTTTTTCTGTGCGATCTGTCGAGCAGTCCTCTCGAAATCTGCAAAACTTTGTATTGATCGAGTAAGGGGAGGTAACTGCCCAGCGTGGGCAAAGTACACCTGAAGCTTTGCCAACAAAAGCTTTGCGAATACCAATTATGCCCATTGTGGGCAAAGCAGTTTTGAAATGTTGATGTGGCACCAAGTATACTAATTTCGGCACATGAATGAAAATGGTGTGAGCAGAAGCACATTTGACCCGCGTGGCTGATGTTAAACCTCAGCAATTAGTTCTCGGACCTGCCAAGCGGTTGTAATAGAGATGAACGGACTGAAAATTTTCAGCCCGAATCCAGTCCTGATCCGCATTTTTTTCTGCCACTGTAAAACCATGTGTTTCCAAGAATTTTACGTAAATGCTTGTCATGCAGTGTCACAATCTTAAGTTACCGGCATTAATCTTTGAAGGTCGTGTTTCATTGGCCTCATTAGGCAAAAACTTTGCTGGGTCTATTGTGCTGATACTCTAAAACGATTGGTTGAAGTGGTCACGTGAGAAGAAAGAAAAAACTGGTTAGAGTTTGCGGTTAGGGTTTAGCCAACATTTTACGCAACGCAGACAAGAAGCTGCTAACAGCTTGCCAGCACTGAAACCATGACAACACACGTTCTTCAGACTGAGCCCTTACAAACACCACGCTCACAAGTCATGCGTTCCGAACTTGTCAAGTGACCATTTTAATCAATTGCGTTTGGCTAAAAGCAAAAATATCTCCAGCAGTGCCTTTGCCTTGCGAAGCAAAACAGAAACTGCCATATATTTTCACTGAGGAAATTATGGTAATGTTACAGCTATGTGTAGTTGTATCAATGTTGCAGTAATATTTTAGAAGGGTATATTTTCCTGCAGCATACACTTGAATCCCCAAGCAACCTTCTCACCAAACCAAGAGGTTGAAAAAGCATCTGATCCACATTCCTTTTCAAATATTTTTTCTAGAACAGCTCATACAGTATTTGATCAGCTTAAGTCTTATTGTGAAAGGAACATACAGTAACTAGCATTGCTTCCAGGTTGTAGAACTGAGGATGCGCAGTGTTACGTAAAATTGATCTTCTATATAAAAACGTTGCCGACTAACTCACTTCTTTGTCACCTTTGTGAAGACTAGTTGCCTGAAGCGTTTGAGAAAAAAGAGTATAAATCAAAAGCGGAATCTCTATAACAGTGATTTTCAACCTGGAAGTCGCGACCGTCAGAAAGGTCATGTCAAGAACCATTGCTCGTGGGGTCCTGAGTTCATATTTTATGTAGGCATACACAGCTGTATTACGTTTGCTTTATTCGAGATTTAGATGTGGGTCGATGGGTTATAGTGGGTTGCTACGATAGGTCGCGGTACAAACAGGTTGAGAACCACTGCTCTAGTCTAGAACAATACGAAAAGTTTGCGCAAGTGTTACAGCTTGTATACAACGAAAAATCAAAGCAATCCACCCTTAAAGAAAACCTTGCCACGCTTGAGAAAATTACAGAAATTATAGAGAATGTATAGCATACCCATTGCAAAAAAAGCTGAGGTAACATGATTTGAGGTCACATGATTAATGTAGACCGTACCATAATCGTAAGACTCCTAATAACCAGCAGTTGCCATCAAAATTTTAAATTTCCTTATTTATCCAAAGCTTTTTACAGTAACAAGCCTGTTCTACATATAATAATNTTGCTGCAATTGCACTTATTATTTTGCTGAAGTGGAATGTTATTGCAAGAAAATTTGCTCAATTTCACTCGGTTTAAGTAAGCCGAACAGCCTATGGCTATTATTTGATAAAGCATGTCAAATACGAAAATCACATCTTGGAAATACTTTGAACACANAAGGCAATGTAGTACAAAATAATTAAACTAAAATAAAAATTTACTTTGGCAACCAAGAGTAGCCTGAATCAAGTTGGTNGGGCTACTGCTAGCTATACGTCGAAGATTTAGATCTCTGTGATACAATTAAAAGTCATGACAATTAGTGAGCAGTTAAGTTCTCAAACACACATGAGCTCATTATTCTTTTCAAATGCTGTTGTGTACAATCATTGAATTAAGGAGTAACTAGATAGGCAGAATGGGACGTTTTTTGTCAGACTATTTTCGCAAATACTAAAAAACATTTTCCTTGGGCTACTGGAAGAAGGTATGCTCACAACACCAACTACAAACCTGCACAGTTTAGGAAATTGGGTCTCCAATAAGTGGTAGTACCACATTAACAGCACCTAGCTTTTGGCTTTTCCAAAATTTGTCAAATCTATAAAATCGGATCAAAACTAAAAAATTTAATATGGTTAAAAAAATAACATTCAAACACCAAAATTCTTCTCAGTCCATTCCTGTCCTGATCCGAAAAAAATGCAGTCCGATCCAGTCCTGATCTGGCCAAAATTGCCTTCAGTCCTGATCCAGTCCGATCAGGTCCTGATCCATGCTGACCTCAGGTAGAGACCTAACTGTTCAGTAATTTCCCGTAGAAAGAAGTTGACCTGAGTTTGCATGGCAAAGCTTGTGATGTTCTATTTGTACAGGAAATTCTTACCAGATGTTTTCATTGAACACTTTCGGAATTTTGAGAAACGTCAAAGCACTGCATTTTCGCTGCTTTTTCCAATTTTTTTAAGTGCACAGGTCTGGGCTGGTGATTTCTTTCTTGAAAATTAAGTAAAATATCTCGCTGTTGTAACCAAAGCAATGCCTANTTTCAACGTTGAAATGAGCTNCGGGCTTTAAGTAATCATCATCTTGAAAAGCTTTTGCAGAGTTATAGTGCACAAGCCGGTATAGCANATTTCAAAGTTGCAAATTTCAATCTTGCTATTGCGTAAAATAAGTTTGTCAGTAAACCTTGTCTGTCCAAAAACTTTGCGCAGTTACGTTTGTGAAACGTAAAGTCAATAGCACATTAGTCTGTCAAACCAAACCTCGTTGTGACCTAATAAAAATGTGCATTATCTCACAACAAGCCTTACCGCCGCTGCATGTGTGAAATCACTTTGTTTTTACCTTTTTGTGATCGATACTGTGCCGCATATTGCCAGGAATATATTGGTTCTACCCGAGGTTTGGCGAGGGACATGTGTTTGGTTTTGAAAAAATGACATTTCTTCGACATGCAAAAATTCCTGATTTTTGGGTGTGATCCTCTTGAGAACAAGTTCTGAGGTGTTGAAAAACGAACCTGTGCACCTGAAACGTTTGCGTGAGCCTTGGTTATGATAGGAACAATATTTGCCCAATCATGGTAGTGATACTGACGGTGTTAGATTTTCAAATGCACCTGATCAGTGTTCATAGTTTAGGTATGCACAATGCTCCCACATCAGTGGACCGCAAGTGTTCAAAATGTATTCGTAGAGCGGAACTACACGAAATCNTATTTATTTAGAAAGATACAGTTAAGGAGAGTTAATTGGTCTTGTACTGGCATTCCGTTTNTCCGCGTTTAAACGTTTTGATTCCAGTTGCACTGAAAAATAAGATCAATTGCAAACTTCAATGATCACAAAACCATTGTGCTGGTTTCAAGCAGGACATGATTTGAGCATCATACACGTGCAAACGCCCAGCATCACTGTTAGATCGGTGAACGCTTCTGATAAGCCTAAAATACTCACTGGAAGTACCTGCTACCAAACACCTGATATACAGGTAAATGGACGTGGTTACTTTATCAATAAAAGCGTATGTGGCTCATGAACAATGGAAGGGGCAAATGAGCTATGGAAGAATCCGAATGCGATGTTGTCAGCAAGCGCACCAAACTTGTTCGTCATGATTAAATGTCTACACTGGTTGCTCTATTGTTGGTGATCTGCTCCAGCATAAAATTCCTTCTGTTTTTTATTGATTTTAAATAAGTTACTCTACAAACATAAGTGACTCTAGCCTTACAAACATCTTGTTCATCTTCAGTTGATCGCTAAGAGTATGTTGTAACATTAATACATTAATGCATTCCACAGCAATGCATTCCTCGGGTGGTCATTTTATATTGCTAAAGCGTTACGGCTTATTCGAAAAAAAGAAAACCAATCTAACCCTTTCATCCTTTGCACTTACTCATTAATGAAAGGAGGATCTGGTACGCCGGTTGAAGCGTACAATTTTCTGTAGTCGTCCAAGTTTTCCAGACTGCTTGTGAAGCCTGAAAAAAGAAAAAGGTATAATTTTCAGGTACAAAGTAACAATGAACTGAATTTGAAGAATGCAAGCCAAGCAAATAAAAAAGGAAAACATTTAGGTACGAAGAAGATTTCCAGTTTCACAACGACTATAATCAAGTTGGTAGATAACAGCGTTAGGTCTTAGATTTACGTAGATGCTATCGATGGACCAAAGTGCATTCAGTTTTTTTAAAGGAAAATGTTAGGTACCCGATATGGACCTGTAAGGACCCGAAAATTTTTCGACTTTAAAATTCCAACGGAAATTTCCGAAAAATGTATCTATACCAAAGTTGTCTGAGCTGCCAATCCAATTGACATTACTTTTCACATTTAGTTAAAACATAGCGACTCAGTAAAAGTAGACTGCAATAGGCTTACAGAAAAAAATTGATCATTCAATTTAAGTTGTCACCCCGCGACTAGAAAAGGAATCGCGTATCATCGACCCCGCGGATTAATAGATGCATGCAATGTTTTTTTTCTATTATGCGTAACAAAGCATCCATTATTACCATTTTATAATACTGATTGCAGTATCCGTTCAGATATTCCCCTTGATAATTTTCTCTGATTCTAGGGACCCGATTTTCAATTCTATTTTAGGGACCCGTTTTTCTCCATTTTCAAACACCTTTGAAAAACCCTGAGTGCAGTGTTCACCGACGCATAGGTTTGTTGCGAACGATTTAATTATGTTCATGTGGGACAGAATCTCTACAAGAGGGGATGACCGCTTTGAAAAAATTCTGAGGAGAGCCCAGGTAAAGATTGGGGCCACTGAGTCGTTCTGTCGTCAGAAGACCGTATTCACAATTCTCTAGAGACTCCCAAGCAAAAGCATGGTCAATACGTTGGGCCCAGGTTCAGTTGCAGAGGATGCCAGTGTGGATAAAGACGTCACACCTACCTATCAGTTTCCCATACCTAGACTGATTGCCTTACATGGCTGACGAGCTTAATCTGGCCGTGAATGAGACAATTTGATCATCAGCTGTAGCTGCAGCCGTGCCAGTTGCCACCACTGCGCGGTGGAACTGGGAACAATGATGGCTAAAAGGTGTTCCAGATTCTCGAAACCTCCGGAGTTTCCTAAAGTCAGCCTCATCGCTGGTTGCAGTTTAGCGTCATTCTCAAGAACCACATGAAAATTTTGACGTCTTCTAACATCATATTTTGCACAAAAGATCACGTGTTCTTCAACAGGACTCAAAGTTTGTGCATCAAAAGTTAATTTGACAGTTCTCCATGGATCTCCGGTTTGACACGACAGGTGAACGGCGTTAGCTTCGACTACTATCTTTCTAATTTAACCTGTTCCAACTACATGTGGTTGTCGTTGCCTCCGTTGTTGATGTGACAGAGCAAATCTTCCAAGACAGGTAGTTTGCTGTTAAGAAATGCGTTAAAAGCACTGTTTTATGAAACAGCTGCACTAACAGAGTTTAGTCTAAACTACTTCATTCAGCTGGTCAGTGTCTAAGGCATGTATCACCGCGGTATTGGTTAGTTTCATTTCTACAAAAAAACTTGCAGTTTATCATTAAAAAAACACCTATTGCTTTACGTTCAGTATACATAAAGATTCAAATTTGCAGCAGAAACATTCATAGTACCTTTAAATAAATTCATTCCGGTGCTCATAGCAAACGAGAGACCAAGCGTCACTCGTCGTTTCCACTGGCCTACTGTACCATCACAGATAAAAGGCAGCGGAACGCTTTTGCTTACGAGTATAAAGCGACTTAAGCCCCAGCCAAGTTCGTTCGGATCGGTAACTTTTTTACTCCATTGGAATGCTGTGTGGTTTTCCTCGATTTCTTTCCGCCTCATGTCTCTGAGACATTGCATGTAAGTTTTCTGTGGTAATGTCGCTGTCGAGATAAAGCATATCAGANGAGAGCGTGCTCCAATTNTAAATGCATAAATCAAGACAAAAATATAGTGCGTACCTTATGGTTGACTGTACAAGGAAGTATTCACTAGAATTCGGATCGGCAGACTAAGAAGCGCCCTTATTTTAAAATTATGACTAGTACATTTCCGTAGCTTCTTTTGTTTCATTTCTGAACAGTTTGAAGCTTACCGGGTGTCTCAAAACAAAATTGCTCCTAGGACCAAATGAGGACTTATAAAATAACCTGAGGGCCGCGTTATGACGCTGACGCAACAATGGCGGTAACTGAACGTTACGAGAAACAGCTTTTGCATCTTACTTCCTGCAAAAGGTGTCGTAAGTTACAGGCGAATCATTTCGAGCAGTGTCTACGTTCGTTTAAAAGGAAATTGTTCTCTCGCTGTCCGAGCACTTTTAAACACAGGTGAATAAACTAAATAGCTTAAATGTTAATTGTTTGAAAATTCCAAAAATGCATCGCAGGCCGCATGTTGCCCGCGGACGGTGTTTGAGATCCCTACTTTCAACCAAACGCTATTACATTAAGGCCATAGCAAATATAACAATGTAAGCACGGATAAGATGCCAAATATTTTTTTCGTTCATCATCGATTTGTTAATTCCCACACGTTTGTCTTTCTCTGCAAATTCCTGATGTTTCTTATTAACATTTAATAGTCAGGTGTCGTCATTTAGTCAGGTGTCGTCATTTAATAGTCAGGTGTCGTCTGGTGTGAATAGCAGAGAGAACTGTGTCATCGAAGGGCACTGCCATGTTTCGAACGATCCGTTTATGATTAAATTAACGTGATCTATTTCCCTGCAACCGCAGCGCCTATAAGAAAGATTTTTTTCAAAATACACTTGAAAATGACTTTTGGCAGGAAATTGCTTGAAGGTCTTTGATAAAATGTTCGCAAACCAAGTTCAGTCATGCATGAAAGAATCTTATCAAAGAAACTGTGAACCAGTGAAAACAAATCATGCCAAATGTACCTTTCCCAACTGCAAAAGACACTTCTTTTGTATTTACCCAGTCGTATGTGATGCACGGGTAATTTTCTCCATTGTGTTCAATGTCTACCCTGTCACACATCCAAGCATCTGTTATGCCCAGAAGTCTTCTTAACGAAAAGTGCGTTTGAAGACCTACAAAAAGTGGTTGCGAGAAATGTTGTGAAATATCAAACACGTAATTTCTACGAGAAAAACGTTGTTGCTCCACGTTTGTGTGCCGTGGTGAGAGAAAATTTTGACCAGACAACGCAGAAATAGCTGTAATAGTGCAATTTGTACAAAAGAGGTTGTTCTGTGAACTTCGTTTTATTCGTCAACGATTTCAAATACGAAATCGTAACAGCGTCTTGTTATGTTAGCATTCTTCAATTAATACTGGGCTAGATCGCTTTGAGAAATATGCACTGATTTACTCGTACTCAGTCATAAAAGACCTCAGTTTAGGGAAAAGTAATCCGTTTGGTTTCATCATAAACGTAAAATAAACAATTTGTATTTATTTATCTTTTATTTCGTAGTTCAGCAAATGCCTTATGAATCACGTATTTCGAGATAAACACTTTGCACATCTTATACTTCCTTTCACAGACAGGGAGCCACAAATCCAAACCCTGCCTTCATGCAAAACCTTGTTTGGTAAGCATGCACGGAGTTGATGTAAATTCTTATTGCGCACAATAAATCCACAATTATTGAATACATTATTTTGTTCGAGTTCCAGCTTAGTCGGAAACCAACATCAAAAATATAAATACAATAAAACAGTTAAGCTGAAACGTCGAATAAAACAATGTATTCAATAATTGTGGCTATATTGTTCGCAATAAAGAAAACCTGTTTGCTATGCTGTTAAAACAATATGTTTTAGCCATTTTAATCTGAACAAGGATGATATCCTGTTTATGACGACAATAACCGAATATTTTAGGTCTGCACGAAGTAGTCGCATTAAAAAAAGACTCACGAAAGGAAAGTATGACAGGAGCGCCGATTTGCGCTCCGCTGTGCGTGATGTTGCAAACTTGCTCTGTGCCCACGTCGAATACGTTGGTAAAGCAATTATCCAAAGTATGCCACTCAGTTTCCTCTTGCGTTTCTCCCGTGATTTTTACTTGCACATTATTGTCTGTTCCTGCCCCGCAGAAACGCTTGTCTGTCTGAAAAAATGGCTTACGCAGTTAGTTTGCCTGCCGAGACAGCGTAAGCGTTTAACCCACACAGAGAAACCTTCTTTTGTAGCTAAGCTCCACAAAAAGCACTTCCTAAAGTTTAATATCCTGTGTGTTTGGCAACTGTTAACGATCCTGCGATCCCAGAGCATCCAGACAGAAACCAGGGCGATAGTTTTTATTGTAGGTTGCTTGGTTGTCGGTAATGAAAACGACGTTTGATCCACAATGGTCATTGAAAATTGAGTTTGTAAGAATCCTTTCAAGGGGTGCAGGAAATCGTATAACTTATGATTCGTTTTTAAGCCAGCATCTATTTCAAAATTCATACAGGTCCAATGAGTTCAGAAAGCATTATTATCAAAAGTCATAGCATGACTTTATTGTTCTGTTGTACCTGCAGCAGGTATGCGCGTTGGTTTATGTAATCTCAACTTACATTAAACTAAAATTCTAATCTGCTTGTGGTGTGCAAAAATTAGATTGCGTCAGAAGATAATTAAAATAGAGACAAGTTAAAATCATTTAGATAACTACTATGTCGAGAGCCTGACAAATCCTTCACAACGGTAAAAATCATCGTTTCAAAATGTTTTTGGGAAAAAAAGCCGATCCGTTGTGTATATCGTATCAAAATTTGACAACAGGGTTTAGAGCATTTGGTGTCAAAAATTCTGTCTAGATTCCAATTTTTTTTCAATCATTCGAGATTTGTTGCCTGTCCGCTAACAGTATTTTTTTGCCCACAGCAATAAATATTAAGGCGCAGTGGAAACACCAACGTTCTTTCACTTTAGATCAGATGGTGTTTTCAGACTGTTTTAGACTTCGACAATTCCAATGCAGATGCGAATTGCGATGATCTTGCAAACATATTTTCAGTCCAGAGCAGCATTCACTGCGAAAGCAGCCGCGTGGCCCACGGAGCAAGCAAGCGCAAATGGGAGCCGCAGACCACTCTTGACACTGCGCAAGGAGTGTGGAAATCGAGTATAAACAAAACCAAATAAAATTGACTTTTGCGCTCTGTTTCACGACTTCAGTTCAGTTGGAGGGTACACTATCGAAAAATATTTTTCCTGACAATACATCGGAAAATGTAAAACGTGTATAGGATATATGCAGTATTTCGCCTGCTAACAAGTATTGTCGGCTTCTTTATACAGATAAATTCACAACAAAGTTGTCACATGGTTTTGCCACATCTTTTTACATAAAAATCAAACAACAGGTTGATTTTCTGAAGAGATAGCAGACATTCATTACATGAGTGCTAAAAACGTTATTGTGCAGCAAACGAACTCAAGGGTACCTTTGCTCAGTGCTTTACTGCAGTTAAAACGCCCTGTTTTGTGTGCATTTGCCAACGTACGTTTGCAAACTGTGGCGCAAATACACACAGTGTGGTATTATACTCCTCGGAGTTGCCTATCGTATACGAATTGCGGTGTATTGCGAGGTTCCGTCATTGGACACCTTCGTGTTCTTATGAATATTAATGATATTTCTGACAAAAGGCCATCATCTATTTTCTTATTGGCCACTGATACCACTTTATATTTTTCCTCCAAGTGTCCAAGCTACTTGCACCAAGTTTTGTTGGAAGATCTTTAAATTGTGGCAAAGTGATCTGACACATGGGTGTTAGCGTTAATACCATATAATAAAAACGTTAACCGTATCTAGCAATGGTGGTGACCACCACATTTGACTTTCAAAAACATGCCTTTTCAAGAGGTCAATTCCCAGAAGGGCCTAGGTATGCTTTTCCACAGCAGTCTCTCCTGGCATTCGCATACTTTAAGCCTTCATCAGCGTGCTATGCTGCATATTAACTGCCTTGGATCCATTGCAAATTTGCTGCCTGGATTTGCTCTTTTATACATTATCTCCCTTTCGTTCTGTCGATTTTGATTGTGGCAGAGTTCTTTATGACAACTGCTCCCGACTGCAACAAAAATAATTCACAGGGTGCATTGAAACTACAGATTGTGACGCTGTTTTAAAAGACGTTCCATTTGTAAGACTAAGTATTAGAAAAAAAATGCAATCTTAATTTACTGCTATGAGGTAATATTTGGTATGGCGTCACTAACTCTACATCTTCTCACCTCGAAAATGTTTGAAAATTAGTGGCCGTAATTGCTTCGTGACAGTTCAAACGTCCAGATTCCCCTGGCTAAAAAATTTGCATTTTATTCATTTTTCCGCAAAGCTGCAGGTTTATGGAACACATTGCCTGTTGCTGTCAAATCTGCTAGTTTTTCCTACTGTAAATTACGTCTTGAAACTTTTTACTATGACCGGAAATAAAACTGTTGGCATCAACATGGCAGTAATCCCCATACTACATCTATAGGCTGTAGACTGCGCTTAGGTCACAGTGTCTTAAACCTATAATATGCGTTCTTATTGTTCATGTTCATGTGGTGCCACTGAATCCGAGGAGCATCTACCAGTTAGCTGTGCCCTTCATTCTGCATTGCGCGTTGATCTCCTCACGTGTGTAAAAGTAATTTTGTTTAGAGAAGGTTTTGGAGATCTACTGCAAAATATAATGTGCAATCATGTAAAACCTTTGCGTTTTCTACTGTTTGGCCACCCTTCGCTCAAACTCAAGCCAACTGAAAAATTTACAGTGCTGTCTCTAAGTATCTAGAACTACAATCTACTAACCGCTGCACTTCACCATAAAACACTGTTTTACTACCATTTTTTGTACCAATTCATTCTTCATTCAGTATTAAATCTTTGTTATTATTTCGCTTCTATGTGGAAAAGTTTTTTCGACTGTTCGCAGTATTAGCCCGTTTATCGTGTGCTCGCAGTGTGTTAGCTCGTTTATTGTGTATTTGTGATCTTTTGTCAAGTGTTCATCATGTGTTTGTTCGCTCGACATGACGCGACGCAGGGCATATCCATAGCCCCAGGCCAGTGGCGTAGCTAGCCCCAAAATTTTTTTGGGGCAAAATCTTTGGGGGTATCAAAATGTTTGACTTTAGGCGAGCAACAGTATATTTGTTTGGGACGCCGCTTCTCAAAGCACAAAATGACTAGATAGGCTAAAAATGTTTGGTGGGGCATGGCCTCCTGGCTACACCCATGCTCCAGGCGCAGACCTACTGCCCATAATCGTTATAAATTAAATAAATGTTTATCGTATTTAGCGTTACATTCTCAAGAATGTAAATATTTGCCCACATCAAGTTACCCGCTTTGTCAGAACATTTGATGCCTTGATGAGACATATTTTGTTTGCTTTTGTTCAACGATGTGCATATTCATCCAATGTTTTATCCGCTCACTTCAATTGTCTGATGCATTTTACAAATCACAGTTCTTCTCACGCTATCTAACGCTTCTGTATGAGAATGACCGAATACAGTAGACACTGTTGCTTTGTTTCAATGTTTCTTCGTCTTCAGTGTTGTCTGTGTGTATCACCTAGCACTTGCCTTGCGATGTGCTATGCCAAGCAATTTTGTATTTTTGTGTACTTTGACTAACCTTTCTGGTATGGAAAAGGTGTCTGAAATAAACGAATAAACAAACAAATAAATAAATAAATAAAATAAATAATTGTGAAAACTTCAAAGGGTTATCTTTCAATTATTATCTTACCAATAATTTCAGTTTGTAAATTTCCATTTTCTTCTTTTTCAGTAGCGTTTTCGAGACGCTGGTGGCATACGATACACACTGTGGTCTGAAGTACTTATCACGTCTGGTGAAATTGCAGATAAACAGTAAACAAACCACTCTTCTGGTTAAACATACGATGTTACTCTAAGAAATCTGTCTCTACGTTGTGACAGAGAGACACATCGCGCCAGTCAACCTCTTCGTCAGCTTAAAACTAGTAAACTTGATTGTTAATTTTAATTGATTGTGGTGCTGGTGGCGTAAATATCTTTGATACTGTTGCAAACATCTGGGGCCTAAATATCTGTAGAAAGAAATGATGTACGCATGACTTGATTCACGTGGGTGGTTTTGTTGTGATTATCGCTTACAGTTTAGGAATCCTTGTGTATTTAGTATATTTACAGATATTAAAAGACTTGTTCGCTATCCGGATTCTTTGCTTTATCACCAAGCTCCACTTTTGCTGCAGCAAATCATTTTTTGAACTTCACAACGCGATCAGCGTGAGGTCACGTGGCCACGTGAAATAGCACCACAGATCAGAACTTTCTACTTTGATCAATTTACATTATAAAATCAAACTGATTACCAGCATCAGACGAACCACTATTCGAAACCAGACTTACTGAGGATATACAGAGCATTCGACGAGGGCGTGGTGTGCACTGCAAGATTTTTTTCTGGCCAACTGGTGTCACGCTTCGCAGACAACGTTGCATCACAGTTTAAGCCAAGCGCAGTTTCTGTTGTCATGCAGCATCCGATACAGTTCGCTGAGTTTACGAATGTTTGTATCAACCTCGCCAAGTGCACGGAGTGGTTTGCGCGGACTTGCATTGCTCAACGAATAAAGTTTTGGCATACGTCAATGAATTCGTTCATTGTTGTGACCTTGTGCCACAAGAACATCTTGCGTTTATACTCGCTTAACCTGAGGGTTTGATGTCACAGCTTAGTCAAGAGGGAATCATATACGCCAGCAATGGCTTAAAACTGGAATGATGTTTCCTTTCTGATAACTATTTCATTTATTTTTTTGCAATTACGTGCCGATGTCCTGAAACAAATAGAACACAGTGAAGAACAAAAGCTTAACGCTTGTTGTAAAGGTGGAATCACCATCAAACATGGAGCCAAGGATTTTAATCTACGTTTATCATACTTATATCCAGGGCCGGCTCTAACAGGTGCGAGGCCTAAAGCAAGACCTAGGTGCGGGGCCCCTGTGACCAGTGGTGTTATTACGTCATCGTGGTCTGTCAACCGTGCTATGACCTTTTTGATGAAGATATTTTAGCAAAATTACTATATGAATACAAAAAAGCGACAAATTATTGGAGATGATCTGTATGTAGGCTACAAGATAAAACAACAGCTTTTTATGGGGCGTAGGCATAGCTCATGTGTTCCCCAGCTATGCCCATGTGGATGATGACTAACAGCATGCTGCTATGTTGAACATTAGACAGTGTACCGCTACCACTCGCAATCAAGCCGAAATTTGTAGTGGAAGCTCTGCAATAGAGCGGCGAGCGGCGAGCGCAAGTGCAATGCTACGTCAATCAAACCGAACTGACAAGCGAGTTGAACTTAAAATGCAATTACTTCGCTCTTGTTGAACGGAACTTTCGTTCAAAGAACAAGTGACTTGGAGAAAACTGTTAACATGAACTGATTACTTACCTCGCTTTCGGTAACCACTATAACAATGACATTTATAAGCCTTTCTACAATTCTCGAGCGCAAGGAGTATCTGGCAAAAATGAACAACCTGCCCAACCACCATCGCGCGGGGCCCCTGAGGCGCGGGACCCAATGCAGTTGCATCGGTTGCGTCGGCTTAAGGCCCGCCCTGCTTATATCTGGATAATAAACAAACAATAGATAATGAAAAGAACAAATGGTATTACATCTCACCGCACTGATTAAATGTTTATGACTCAAAGAAGTTTGAAGTAAAGCATCTCCCTACAAACAACCATATGTAAGCGCGTAAAGAAGTGTTAATTATTTCATCGCGTTTTCTGTCATGCCAGACGTGATGTCAACGTTTGATGTTCCGTTGTTATTCGTGACATAAGTTGACAAGCTGCTGCTAGCTACACTCAAGCAACTAATTGGAATGTACGAACACGTTTTTGCCTCAAACGTCTGTAATTGTTTCCTGCTGACTTTCTACACGATCAAAATTCAGCACATCCACCGGAAACAAAAGTCGTGATTGGCTGAGGAACTTTGGCATGCGCACGTGACTGCAAAGGAACAGCTTCCTGCAACCACACATATGTAGCTTATGAGTACTGCATGTGAAAATTCCAAGCGAATCAAAACGGCAAAAGATCCCTTTGACCCTTTGACATAAAGAGAGCAAAAATGCATGGTCGACACTTTTGTAAGCACCGTCATGAAGAAGCAGTAGTGAAGAAAGGTTGGGATAAAATGAGGCAGGGAAAGGAATCCGGCGGAACCCAAAACAGCTGGAGAAAGACGATGTACAATGAAATTCGGTGTGCTGGACTTCCGCAATAGTGATCAATCTGCTATTCATCCTGGGCCTTTGGAGATATGAAGAAGGTGCTATAATGTTAATTTACTGGTCGAAATCCACGAGTCTAATGCCTGACTGGCTATTCTGCAGCGGCGTTAAAAGAAAATGTGGCTTTACTACCTTCATGATTTGGTGAAATTGTGCACTTTTGCAACTAACTTGAAAGACTCCACCTCGGCAGGGAATTTAGCCAATACATCGGACATATTATCAATTACATTGGACACGTGATCGTGGCTTAATGTAGTATTCACACATCGTGATCATGGCAGTCGGCCTCATACTTTTACTTTTAGTCTTTTGCAGAGATGAATGGATTTATGTTTTTCCTATCCAAATCCGATCCAACAACTTTATTTCAACATCCAATCTACTGTAAGTCAAAATCCATGAATCAAATCATGTCTAAGTCCAAAATCCTGTCACTGCCATTGAGCTAGGCCCATATGTAATCCGACTCAAAGATTCAAAAAGAAATAAAGAGTTTCGACACTAATTCAAGTTAACTTATCACAGGAATTGACACAGCAAAAGCTTCAAAATATTCACTGTTAAGAGCAATGCAGTGGCAAGCTCTCTTAAGTTCAGTAATAACATGTATGATATCAAGTATCGGAACTTTTAATGCCTTGTTTAGAAACTATCTGTATGGTTTCGTTCGCCGATGTGAGTCTTCATAAAATTTTTTATCCGATCACTTTGAAGGTCTGGCGCTTTTTACAAATTCATTTTTCCTGCATTATTTNACGCTATTGTATGACGGTAACCAATTGTAGTAGTTGTTAGTGCGTTGTCTTGTTGTCTGTGTTTCTCCAACATTGCCTATGCGTAGCAATCGCAATCTTCTGTGTGCTCCGTGGTGCCTCATAATTTTTGTTTTTTCTAAAAAAAGTTTTTTTTTCAAAAATCATTTGAAACAATGATCAAAACAATTTACATGCTTCTGTGAACTTCCCCATCTGACGATTTTAGCCTTTTCAAAACCTGACGTTAAAATGTCACTTTTCTTCCAATTGCCGGATTACTATTTCATGATGAATGAATGCAGTTATAGCTGTTGAGTGGTTTCGCTGTTTGGCATCTCCCTGTGCTGTCTGTATTTATTATTTAACACTTGCTTTGCACTGCGCTATGAACAACCATTTTCGTGTCATCGTGTTCTTCGAGTACCCTTGTGACATGGACCATGAGTCTAATGCAAAATAAATCTTATGTGGGATCTTTGACCAGAGTGGGCTCAATAACCATAGGCTATTTTTCACCACCTGATGAACGTTTGTTCGTGTGTTTGTGGCTGTGAAATTGAGATTGCTTTTTTGTTGCCAGAGGGTTCATAACTCTGAAACCATTTTTGATGTGCAAATTTTAATTTTGAAGGAAGAAAGTAAATTTTTTGTGCCTGTATATTTTTGATTTACAAATAACAGGTAGCTTTCATCCAAAGAATTTCTGCAGATGTGATATGCTCAAGGTAAGAATATTACAACTGCAAGAGGTTGAGATGTGGTACCGTACAATGNTTTTGCTATGACACATAATGCAAAAATGGTGTTGCTAGGAATCATGCGAGAACAGAACCGTTGCCAGAAAGTTTTCAATGGGGNCTTTGCATTTGTTCAGTGGGACTTGGCATTGTGAAATTGATAAAAACTCCAACGATTTATAGTGCTGCATAATTCAATTTGGGGGGACTTAGAGCTTTGTTTGGGGGCCTAAGCCCCCCAAAGCCCCCTTCCCCTTGGCGACGAGACTGTGGGGGAAAGGGACCAATGTGCATAACACGGTAGTTCAGAGGCCTCTTTGCATATTGTTTCATGCCTCCAGTTTAAACATGCTTACTTTCAAAGATCAAAATTAGTATGGGCTGAAAACTATTTTTTCTCAAGAAGGCCTCAATAGGGCTTTTAGCGATGTGATGGAACATCACATCAGTCGGCAAAAGAACTTCCAAAGATAATAATATTGACCGAAGTACTTTACGCCGATACGTCCAAAAAACAAAAAATGAGATTGTGGTTCTGTGAGAAAACATTCGATGGCTATTAGACAGGTGCGTTGCAAGACATATAAATAAATCTTGCTGATATTCGTGATCCATTTTCCAAGTTATACCAAGCATCTGAGCGCAGTATAAACGAAGCAATCATCTAAACACAGTAATACGAAGCATTTAAGCGCAAATTTTCACTCACAGCAAAAGACAAACCAAAGAAGCAGAAAATTGTCAGCTTCAACTATCCATATCTAGCGATGAGACTGATGTTATAAACTCAATACATTCAGACAGCGACACAGCAAAAGATTCCTTCTTATCAGATTCGAAAACTGNTGGTGTGTTGATCATATCTTTGGAACAAATTATTGAAGTGCGTTGGTACTGGTTGTAAAAGTTTATTCCAGTAAGAGTAAGTCCAAAAAGCTTGTAGAATTGGTGCTTAAGGGTTCCTGATGATGATGGTGATTTTGAAGTTACATTTCTTAAAAAATCTAACAAAATTAGAAACGGATTTGTGTTTCCAAACAGGACAGATATTGTCTCTGTCAAAAAATCGGAAATTGTTAGTGTGCTATCAGGCCAGGGTGGCCAGGTTAGTCTTTTTGGGGCCAGAGTGCAGAAATTTGGTCCCAAATGACACTTGCTAGCCCCACAATTTTCGTTTGGCCCTTTGGCTCTTTTGCAGCGGAGATTTGGCCCCTTGCAAGAATTAGATCTGACCAGCCTGGGTCCTGTCTGAGAAACATTTTTAAAAACTTTTGTAACTAATTGTTTGCAGATTTTCACAAAATTCCTAAGTTTTGAAGGTTTTCGATTACAAAATTTTGTTGGGATCCGGAGTTTTTGAGGTAATATGAAAGTAATTTCATCAGAATAACTGTCGTGGGGCCCGATTCACACAACATAAACCAACTGAATAACAAAAAGGAAGAGGTAGCAGTGAGAACAGTTATGTTACCAAACTTACTGTTATTTATTTGGTAACGGGTGTTATCCAAGGTGCACGTGTTTGTTGGATTGCTTGTTTTGCTGTTGAACTCCAGTTGTGATTGAGGAATATTGCCATTTGATAAATTGCTAAGTATGGGTTCATATGACTTTGTAACTGCTGATAAATTGAGAAAAATGGTTGGACTTTTTTTGGTCCTGTGTCATGGAATTTGGCTCTTTTTCGATCTTTTCCGTACTAGATTTGGCCCCTTGGCAAAAGTAGATCTGGCAACCCATAATGTGTAGCAGCCCACAAAGAGCCGTTCTGGTGTTTTGATATTTGATGCCGAGTTATTTCAGTATGGAATTTGAAGATGCTTTTAAGGCTAAGCAACGGTTGCAACTTATGGTAACCGACTCAGGGTGATGTGAAGTGTTCAAAACATAAATTTCTGACTGGTGGTAATATTTCGCGAGGCCGTTTGGCCTTGGGCTATTGACGTTATGAAGTTCATTGGTTCATTCGCTGCAGCAAAAGTACAGCTTTATGAATCATAATAAGAACAATACAGCACGATGCAAGAAACATTTCTTAGTCATTAAGATGACAATTTCAATATGTGTGAATAGAAATATCCTTAGAATGAAGTCGACGACAAAACAAGAAAACAATCGAACTTTGAAAAGAACAGTGTTTTCTCTTTTATATGTTCGGACCTTAGCCCCGGGGTCTGCAACATAAATGGTGGTCAACACGGGGCTCAACTTGCCGGAATCATACGGGGCAGTTCAGACAAAGAAGGGTGGCGAAAATTTTGAAAGATGTTGTGTTCAGTCAACTGACAGCTCTGTGAAGAAAACGTATACTTGGCAATCTTACCGCAAACAAATTTATCGTCGAGCTTTCAAGCAACTACCAGCAAGTTTCTGTGTGACAGCAGAGGTGTCGGCGCAAACAAGCGTTGCAACAGTGACTTTTCAATTCATATCTCGGTAGATATACCGTAGTCCGCTTCATTTCGTTATTTACGTTCTTTCGTTCCAATTCGCTACATTGCATAAATTGTGTTGTTGAAATCCCTGCTTTTGGAAAAATTCGCTGTACCGATTCTAAATATGACAGGATTCTTGGAAGTGGTTCAAAGGTCCAACACCAGTGGTTCATTGATCCAACACATGTGGGACCTATGAGCCAAAGAAATATTTTTTCACATCAAATTTTCTGCCAATTCTTGAAATTAATGCTACTGATTTTTCATGTTTGGCTAGAGGAATAGATGATTAGTATTTATGCTCAATTTTGGTATTTTGCTAGCTAAAATTTGTGACGTAGGACCTAAAATGTAAAAAATGGCTCATTGGTCAAAAATGTCCTACTCCAAGGTGGCAGTTGTCTAGGTGGCTGCAGTCCTAGAACCCAATGCTTGGCCTGTACCTTATCAAAAATGATCACAAGCCATAAATCTGGAGCTAAAGTCCAAACCAAGCAATTCCACCTCCAAGTCCGCGTCCATCACATTCATCTTCCAGTCATGCCAATGGCGATGAATAATCGAATCTTGACTTGCTGTCAAAACATGTCAATTTGCTTAATTTTGTTTTCTCGAATCATTTCTAACTTTCATTGTTGAGCAGGACTGTGGAAGGAGTGCTCAACACAGATATGGGGACTATAGGCAAATACAGTAGGAGAGAACGGGGTAGGTTGAAACAGTGGGATGTTTAACCACCCTTAGTTTTAGCTAAGTGAAGGAGTCAAGAGATTTGTGCGCACCACCTATTGTTTGCAATCTGTTAGAAAGCCATTTTGAAGTATGACTCTGACNCAAAGTATCTTTGTGCAGGAAGCAGCCAGTTTGAACGCGTTTTTTCAGTAATTGGTGTTTCTGAGAATTGTAAAAACATTCAAAATGACACAAGCAATCCGACTCCTGTTTGATTACGCACAATATAAGTAGGTATACCATACGTCCAGTTTTAGCCGGGACAGTCCCGGTTTAAAGGCTTTGTCCCGGTCAGTCAAACAAAAAGTCCCGGTTAGGCATGCAGTCAGCCAACATGAAAAACATGTGGTCTGATGGAAACAGAATGTGAAAGTCCTTATTGCCTGTAAATTTAATACTGACTTTTCCTGCTGCGATTTATACGAGAAAATAAAATTGAATAGACACTTCTTGAAGAAAGTACTGTCTACGCTCTTCAGAAAAGTATGATTGTGTTGGGTGAATGTGCAAATTAAAAAATGCTTGAATATTGTTTTGTTTCTTAGCAAAATGTATTATTTTAGTTTTTCTTGGTGTCTTAACCATAGGAATCCAAAATAGCTTTATACTCCAAGTAAGATATGAACCACATAATTTATCTGTTAAGGCTCTTTGTTCTGAAGCGTCCCCGTTTTCAATTACACAAATATGGTATGCCTAAATATGTCAGGCATAAAACCATTAACGGTTCTTCAACAAACACAAAATCAAAATCCAATCCGGCTCCGGCTTTATAAGGAAACCTCACTCCTGATCCTGTTGGAAGCAAGACTCCGGATTGAAAAGATTGAAAATCCAATCCATGAACACCTCTATTTCGAATGTCTATTTCCCATTCCGCATGCGTGTTTCCACAACTTTTGTTACTGAAATCAATACCAAAAACAAACACGTTTGAAAGGTTATTTTGTGAGCAGGGGCGTGACAAGGAAAGATGGTTTCCGGGGCAAGAATCAAGTTTGGCGCCCCCATGTTCGAACTTGAGGTCTTTCGGAAGGAAATGTACTGCTGTGTATTGAAAAAATTATTGTGACATTGTTGGGATTTTTCGGCGCCCGAGTAATTGCCCCCCCCCTCGTCACGTCCCTGCTGCAACAACTTAAATTGTGAGAAGGCTTTAACAACACAAATTGACAAGTTCCTTTTTTCCTCCTCTTTATGATTTGAAACTTAATTAAAAGTTTTGAATAATTAAGCTTGTTCGCTAAAAGGCATGCACTGCATTAAAGAGATGAGTATGGGACTTGGATTCGACTGGATCCGGACAATAACGATTTCTGTTGAATTTGGATTGGATCCAGACGGTAAATTGTTTCAAAAATTTAGGATCAGGACCCGATTTGGAATGAAATAATGGAAATGAACTGCGGCATTTCTTGTTGAAAATCTGCATTTTGTTAATTTTTTGGACTTTATTTGGACTTAACATTAGAATATTTCTTGACTGTAGTTGGACCTGGACTGAGTTTTGAAAATTCAGTTCTGGATGCGGATCGCAAAATATGACAGTGGGTTGCATTTACGGACGCTATGCCCCTAAGTGATAGGACTTTTGTAGATTTAAACAGGATTTGGATTTTGAAACAGCTACTTTCTCGGATTTTGAACAGGTTTGGATTTGAGAAACATAAACCCGTTCCTCTCTGGCATTCTCCATTTTGAATCTGGGACAACTGGAGCTGCATCTGTGTTGAGTAGATTTTTGTTAAGCGCAATGTTGGCGACGCACTCGATGTTTGCGAGTTTTCTGACGTTGCACCTTCCGCACCAGAACACAGCGTCTGACGTCAGGTCCAGTTTGACCTATCGTACGAATGGAATTGTCTGAGGAATAATGGGGTACAAGTACGTGCATGAAAACCACGGACCAGTGTGTATTTGATCTTCGCAACAACAATCTTTCTGATTCAAGCAATACAGACGCCAGGACAATTTTTGCGAAGCCTGTTCACACCACCTTGCAATATCGTTTCAAAAACTTGCATCGACAAAGGTTTGACAGTAACAGCGGCGAAAAACAAAATTAACTGGGAATTTCCAAAATTTTTAGCAGAATGCCCGCGAATAAAAGCATTAGATTATAATCCGCCCAACAAAATAGAAGTTGCAGCCTCTGATGAAAAAGCAGGAACGAAACTTTTCAATAAAATGTTCGCTCCATTTGTGTGTAACCAGATTTGTGTTTCCAAATCATGATATGGAAGAAGACGTGTTTTGCTACTAAAGACAAGTAAAAGGCTGTTCACTGGATAAACTTCAGATCGAAACTGCACGCACAACGAATACACCAAGCTCAGATAAGACGAATGTTGAAAGATTTGCAAAGGCAGTCGCATGGGAAAGCGAATGATTACGCTTGTTACCGTTACATAATTAAATCTTTTTATTACTAAGGGTACTGGCAAAAACCTTTGAAAGTTACCAAAGCATGAATGCAACATACGACTCAATCAATATTTTCAACATAATTACGCAACAAGCAATTGCCCATCAGGCAGCGTTTTTAACGTTGAACCAAAGCAAACAAAACTAACAATCATATATTCTATGTCGAACCTTTATACATTGATGAAGAGTTCACCTGATAATTAAAACGTAAAAAACGCCAAAACCGGTAGAACTTGAACAAAAAAGCATAAAATCAGTGAAAATATATACGGAAAATTATGCGCATTTTACGAAGGGATGTTATGAATTTAAAATCGTTTCACACAGGAACTAACATAGCATCTCCAGTTTCAATCCATTGGCAAGTGAAAGAACTTGGAGTGGGATCGTGTTGAACGCATCAAAAAAGAAAGAAATAAGGCACAGCACCAAAAACAAACAAATTAATTGCGTTGTAACTTTAAAAGCAGAAAGAATCATGAACTTACATTAAAGCGTCACAACAGATATAATGGAGTTAATTTAACTCATCTTGGCCAAGTTGCACAATGGGGAAAATCACAATGGAAATCTTCCAAGAAGAAATGGCAAAAGGCTTGAAGTTGGAAGATGTCTTTCAGTCAAGGCTTGAGGTTGGAAGGCTGGATAGTCTACGTGGTAAGATGGCAATGGTAAGACCCTGTCGAGAGTCAAACTCCCGACCTACCAGTACCGAAACGGACACACTTAACACCAGGACACGGGCTGGCGCATGCATGGGACTTTTTTCGTGATCAGTATCCCACTTTTTGTCTTTAAGGCAACACCTCGTTGATTCACAAAATAGTTCGCACAATCACAAATAGCACAAAACGCGTGATTGCTTTCGCAGCACCCAAGATTAGAAAATAAAGACGCGGACTGCGCCACCAGCGTTGGCCAACCCTCGAAACGCTTATGCTTTATGCCACGAAGTCGTCCCGTCAACCATCGACTCCGTGTGTCGGTTGTGGTGAACAATTTCCCAGCGTTTCATCCACGGGCCGTTCACCTCGCTGGTTAGTTCGTTCACTTCTTCATCCTGAATAACGAACAAGACGAATGCATCAAATCAATCAACAAATTCTTTTCGATGTCACGTGATCGATTTCACAGAAAACAATTTCCTGATTGATCCAGATGCATCACCTTTGCGCAGACGTATCGTTGGAACATCGATGTCTGCAACTTCGAATCAATCAGCAAAGTTATGACAGCTGAGCACAGCAGACATATTCCTCGAAAACTCAAAGCAATCGTGGCGCGTTCAATCATATATCGAGTTAATACAAAGACACGCATTGCACCGTCATTTCCAATCTGTGAAGGGTCATGCAGAGCGCATACTGGAAACTCAACCAAGCATGACAACCAGGCTTGGCAAATGACTTGCTGAAGGGCAAACAAATATATGCGCAGCATACATCGCTAGGTTCGTTCGA
>JGI24022J15233_10000140_pt1 | contig 32346 bp, 21 predicted proteins | sample Ectturendosymbi2_FD_15233 | JGI IMG/M metagenome (IMG submission 15233)
AGCGTTCCCCCGGCCGAGAACAACACAGCGTTCCCCCGGCCGAGAACAACACAGCGTTCCCCCGGCCGAGAACAACACAGCACAACAACAGGTTACAATCATTTTACCACCCCCGAAAATATCGGCTGATTGTGGCACTGCATGGGCAAAACATTCTGTGAATGCTGCAACCAATTTTCAATCAACTTAAGCGCAAACGAAACTTTATACTTAGCTTACAGTACCCAACAGAAACGAATCTTTTTGGCATGTTTCACTCCAAACCAAGTCAAGCCGTAGCAAGTAAACGACGCATCAAGACCTACCAAGTCCATTATTTGGCCAGAAACTTCAGCAAACTCTGGCGTACGATAGTTTTGTAGTGCTGGAACATACTCAACAGAGTCCAAAAAGTTGATCTTGGTTCGGTACCAGACTGCAACAACATGAATACGCCGGTAACGTGATGATACCAGTTCTAACTCTGACGTCAAGTGGCGTTTCTAGTTTTGCAAATGAAAAACGAAACCTGTCATGGGGCCAGTCAATACACTTGAAGCCGACATCAGATTTCACTGAGCATTATGGCATAAAACAAACGCGAAAGTGGAGTCAAAAGTGGGACAAAACAACAAATAGAAGACCTTCCAATGTTTCCTTTAAAGTATCCACTGACGGCCTAATCCATCAAACTTGATCTGAGGGAACTCATGCGTGACCATGCACGGTCATCCGAGGAATTTATCCTGAGGACATGACACCAAGTAGGAAGTGACGTTGAACGTGTTGTTAACGCACCACTCTTTCTTTCAGTCTTTGATTCAGAGATATTAGAGTGCTGTTTTGTGTCTGACATGGAGAGCTGCAACGCTTAGGGAAAATAAATGTACAGCGCTATGTTCGACAGTTACGAGTTGAGAACGAAATTCATCGAAAATATACTGCCTCGAGGCCAGTGGCGTAACATGTGGTTTCGAGCCATCGGGGAAGATTAGCTGAAAGGAGCTCACTGGCCGCTGTAGGAGCCCACTAGCCAATACTCAGAAAAAAAAACTTGAATATTTATGGTGAAGCCGGATGTGGATAGCTATAATAAACCCATATCACTGGAAAATACTCTGAAAAACGCAAGAAAACGACAACCTATTGAGCACCAAACGAATACTAAAACCGAAATATATAGCTTGCCAGGGGGAGATTCGCCCCTCTTACCCCTGTCACTTACGCCACTGCTCAAGGTCAAGACTCTACAGTAATTCTAGCAACATGTCGCATAGACCTTGTAGACCTGATATTGCACGCCTTGCATCTGTCAGGTTCTTCCTTTAAACACTGCAAAATTTTCTACAAAAAAAAACTAAAAATATGTTTTCCAACACCTCAAAGAAAAGCTTTAATTGTGGCTTAATTTCGTTTTCCGCAAACAATCTAATCATTCTAAAACGTTTTTGCCAGTGATATCGAAGGAACACCAGAATGGTTCTTTGGCATATTGCGTGGTCGGTACCAATTGGTTTGTCAACAAGGATATCGCACAAATACGCTACTCGCTAAAAAGTAATACAAACACACTGAAAAAAAGTGTTTCAACTGACACTTGCACAATTATTTAGCTTCCAGGAACTTAATACACAGGAGTGAAGCAAAACAAGGATGTCAGTAGATGTTTTTGGACTAACCATGTGGTTGTGTTACGTACCAACGCAAAACATACATCATTTTTCTTTGGCGTATTCGGTGTAAGCGTTAACATTACGTGTAAAATATTTTGAAGTTAAATGCGTTTGCAACTTAGCTAGCAACAACTAGTAGTTCAACAGTTCTTCAAAGTGTGTCAATTACAAGAGCATGTGAAACTGACGTTTGAATAAAACAACGTTAATCAATAAAGTTGATGTAATCACCAACTTCTTTTCGTGACTTGTTCCGCAATAGGTTACCACCTTCAGGTTGTCTGCGACATTACATCTAGAGCTGCAACAGCAATGTGGGACGCCAAACATTTAGATTTGAAAAAAACCTGTTTCTATTTTATAATTGCTTAAACCTTCGTACGCATCCAAGGGGTGCAATTTTGGAAACTTATCAAAATTAAAATAAATTCAAATAAAACATGGATTTCTCACTCAACTTCGATACAACTACTCAATTTAGTTTAAAATTCAGTTCAACGTTACTAAAAGTGAATACTGTCTATGGAAAGAGATCCTTTTTCAGCAAAGAATCAGATACTTTAAGATCTTACAGAGAGTTAAAAGTAAATATGTTGGAACTTCTTACCCAAGCTGGCGAAATACATAACGAGCATCAAGCATTTGAGTCATGAAAATAGAGAAACAAAAAAACTCACTCCAGTCATTAGTTGATGGGGAGGGATGGTCTGGAGGTGGTGTTGGTTCCTCGTCCCGTTCAACAATGTCTTCGCCGCTGCCATCAAGAAAGTCTTCATCGTCCGAGGGGAAAGTTCCCACCTGTCGTTTATACCTCAGTTTGTCTGCGTCGATGCTGTGGTAGGGGTCGTAGCTCCCCGACTTGGAGATCCGATGGAGCAGTATCGCGCGGCGAACAACGTTTCGGTCCTGAAATGTTGAGAAAGACTTGTTGATTTGTTTAACCTTTGCATTTAGTGCTGCTCATAAGTATGGGATAGTATAGTTCATGTTCTATATATAGTCGGTAATGTTCGCGGTAATGCTCCGTATCAGGGGGTTCACAACCTTTTCGCTGTTGCCGGCTGCATTACGTTTATTTTTATGAATTACGGCCGCCAGTGAGTTCAAGTTATTCTTATGAATTACGTTTACATATACGATCTATCCGATAATATCCCAGTTACTCGCGCCTACAAGTATAATGAAATGTGAAACATTTTCATGCATTTATTAAAAGCACAATTCCTCACGTTTGTTTTGCCGTCTTTGTACTCACTATCCGCATGCAGTAGACAAAGAGTTTTTATTAATGCACAGCCGCCATAACCTATATTTCAAATTACATGTGCACGGCCGAATAATTCTTCATCGAGGCCACAGGCTGTACACTCCTATTGTATATGTACGTAAAAGTCGTGTGGTGTTAAATTATTACCTCTAAAGCTTTGCAAGTAACTTCCACTATCAGCGGAATGGATAGTTTGAATTGTTTCTTGTCTTACCCCCGGAAAAATCCATTTAACGAGCAAAGTTGTGCAACAATACAGCACAACTGTGCATTCATACTTCTCTCTGGCGATATTTGGGATATACTAGTATGTTGCTAGAATCAAATAATTTTAACAACTAGTCCGTATCAACACACTTTCCATCCAGTCTACTTGTCCGAATTTGGCGGAGAGGTGGATGAGGAGCAAATATTTGTGGCGATGGAGCGGATGCGAAGCCGCAAAAACGAGACTTTGTCCACTCCCATTGCAAACCCACGAGTTTGATCAAGAGAGAAGATAACTGATCAACCACGTCATTGATGACGTGTACACTTTTCATGCCTTCTCGCGCGACCGGGATGTTGAAAAGATGGAAGAGCATGATGAGGAGAGAGCCAGGACATTGCTGCAACTTCACAATTTCACCACTAACCCTCATGGAAAAAGAAAAAACAACCTCTCCACCTCAGCTTCCCTGCGTAAAATATTAGAGGTGTACTCGATCGTACGTTGATCTAAGTAATTGTAAACCTCAGAAAAATTTTGTGGTTTAGTTAGTGATTGGAACCTTGCTTCCACCAAATTATGAGTCTGTTAACTTTTTAGAGTATCCGATTCTATTAAAATAAAAACGAACTTTCAATAACGTTGGAACGATTTTTGTCAACTTTTTTCGGCATTGCCTTTGCTGCTTTATCGTACTATCTGAAAACGGCCAAGAAAAAACGCCAAGCGTTAGTTTTCTGAGTCTTAATGCTCGTTCTGTTGCACTGCGGTCAATGTGGCTTTGTTACGTGTCGTTGTTGATCACAATGGCTGATCTGTCTCTTAATGTCGAATGTCATCAACCGAGTTACCTTCAAACGAATCCTGTCCCAACAGGGCTGGAAAAATATCATGAAAGCGCAATCCCGAGCAAACAGGAAGCTGTGGAAGATAAGGAAGTACAAGGCGTTTTCGTCATTTCAACTGAAAACACCTGTTAGGATATCATCCACGGTAAGTGCTTTATTCACGACTGGTAGCCTGAGGAGATTAAAGCTAATTTCCTGTGGTTATTGACTGTGGAAAAGATCACGTTCGACGTTTTTCAAAGCAACCGGAAAAACGACATACAATTATCAGCAATGCGGGAAGGGTGGCAAGTTTGTTCACATACCGCTTGGGGCGGAAAAGCGCTACACTCCAGTTGCTCTGGTAATGAACCGTTAAATGTTTTCCAACGGGTCTTGTTCACCAACTTTCGGCGGCGCCGCTGATAAAATCTGCGTCCTGTTATCAAATAACCAAAGAGTTAACATCACAAAACAGCCCTGAGCACAGGGAGGCCGTTAGTGGTTGGAAAGTTGCTCTAATTCCTGGTAAAGTATGGTTCTCTTCAAAGGCTAAATTTCTGCCTGCGCCCGGCGAGGATTCTGTACTGTATCAACGTATTCTACAATCTCATAAGTTATCGTGCATCGCGTTGGATATATTAAAACTACAGAAACCGTACACACCTACCAAAGTTGACATGTTTCCACACATGAAGCGTTGTCACCTAATCACGCTGCTGCTGTATAATATTGTAAAGCCCGTGTTGGTGCGAATGTTCCACCCTAGCAATTTCTACGGCTCGTGCAGCTTCCTGACATATCGTTTCTGAAATTTTTCTTCACGAGAAACCTTAACAAAAATAATATCAAATTTTTCTAATTTGTAACATTTCTGATTTGCTAAACCAGTAACCGAAGGAATGTTTTCGCCTGCGGCCTGAAGAAAAAAAAGAAATCGAGCAGCGAAACCGTCTTTCGTAAATGCTTTTGCGGCTTATCTGCAGAACCGGAAAGTGAACCACTGTATTTGTTTCACTGATCTCACCTTGGAGACAGGAAATTTCGCAGTAGTAATCAACAGAAGCTAAAGAAACAATTGAATTTGTGTCAAATTAAACAGATATTGCTGTACGCTAATATGGCCAACTGCTAAGCTGAACCCAACAAATACGCCATGCTGAGTGCGGTTGTCCAATCCCGAGCGGAGGTCAAGGCTTGTCCAGGGTGTGAAGATGTAGATTCATAACGACATCAGTGACATTCCACCTTGATTGTGACCTGGCATAACCTCCCATGCCAACCGCAAAGTCAACGAAGTTCCAAGCTGACAGTCATTATTCACAGATAGAGCCGCGGTACCTTTTCAACCGCAAACACGAGGTGACGCACAAAACGAGTTCCCACGCCTTGTGGTGGCAGCGACTCCACCTCTGCAAATCTGGAGTAAGACGGCAACTCGGCAAGTATCCTGCACATCAGTTTTCGAGCAAGAGACGGTTGACAGTTCTCACCTGCGCAGGAACCCAGAGCTAATCTCTGCATTTCTGCAACCAGGAACAGCCGACGATGCGGCAGCTCTGTCCAGCAAGGCATTTTTACTACCTGGAAAGTGGAACACTTTGGAGAAAAATTTAATGACGTTCTGCGTTTGAAACAGTATTTTTCTCACCAGTCCACGCACGTTCTGTTAAACTGTCTCCGAAATGGTTGTCTGTCTCAAGTCCGCATTGATCTGTGTTCGGCAAACCACTCAAGAACAATTCAAGTCGGGAAAATGTCAAAAATTTTGAGGTGCGCGGTAAAAATGGAAGGTATCGCAACAATTGCCTTGAATAGTAGTAATTCAGAGCGAAACGTCCTTGCAAAGTAAAGTTATAATCGTACACCACTAAGCCAAGGCCAAATAGGCGGACGTATCCTGTTAAAAATACGTATCTGAAAAAAGTATGTGCGAACCAAACGAGCAAGCAATGTCGCTTTAGAAAGTCTGAATCTTCTTCGGGAAAACAGCAAAGGAGGACACAGTCGACACACACTCTTTTAAAAAGAGCGGAACTCACGCCCCTCATTTAAAAAAGGAGCGGCATTCCCGCTCCACGTTGAAAAGATACATTTCACTTTTAAGGGCAAATTTGTATTGACCTAAAAACACAAGATAATTAACTTAAGAATTCTCTACAATTGGTTTTATTTATCTAGCGAAGGAATGACTCAATAATTTAATGTTTCTTGATTTTTTTATTATTTGCAACGAAGACTTATTAACGAATAGTAAAAGCTTTGCACAAGTTGCAATATCATTTATCTTTACGATATTTTGCACATTCATCATGAACGTTTTTAAGTGCACATTTAACTTCGAGTATATTGGAAGCTTCACATGTTTGCATCATGAATGAACTCTGTGTTAAAAAAAACATACTTATCTCACAAAGCAAACCGAAATTTAAATAAAAATGGTACGTCCCTCTTTCCATAGTTAATTCTACAATGTATCAGTTTAATATTTAAGCAATTTGAACCGCAAACTTGCATGAACAACTGTTTATCCCCGGCAAGGCGGGGTCTTATTGTCTGTATGTTACGTAGCAATGGTCAAAGATATGTGCGTGCTACGAGGTAACAAAACGTTGTGCGAACTGAATTTCGAAACACACACTAGTCACAGCCACATGCTTCGGTATGGCTCTCAATCACTAGTCGCAGGCTGGCCGTGTACAACAGTGCATGACCTGGTTCACCACGATTAAACGGAGCGAGGGCGTTTGAAGGTCAAAAGGACCGAACTCCTTTGAAACAGGAGCGTCACTCCAACTGTCCCTTCTCAAAAATACTCGCTCTTGCCTAGCTTTGCAAAACAGCCGTCAAGCAGTATATGGAATGTGATAAAAAATGGGAAGTTTTGCTTTTCTCCTAGATTCACGTCTCTTCCTCCTAACAAACAGATATACTTGGTCAAAGTATCTTCTTTTCAACAAAAGGCTTTACTCACAATTGAGGATTAGCGTATGGGTGTCCACAGCCAGGTGGGTTTGTATTGACCGCGCCTGTTTCAAAATGTGTTAAATTTTGAACCTAAGACACAAAAATGTGCAATAAATCATATCATACCGATTCTGTGTGCAGTATCTCTTTTAAACTCATATAGACAGTACTTTCTAAAAGACGTCGGAAACAAACGTGGAGAAAAAGCTATAATATTTCGAAGCAAAACTTGCGAAACAAGCAAGTTTTTACCTGACTAGTACTGCTTAGTGCATACCAGCTAGTAGGTAAGGAATAAACGAATCTACGTTTCGTAGCTACATGTCTACAGCAGGTGAGGTAAAGGAAAGTCGATACATGAAGGATGCCACTTTCAGGAAAGGTAAAAGTCTTCAGTTTGTGCTTAAGATACAAACAACTCGCATGCCGTAATACGCAAAAACAAATGCCTACATTTGCACATACTTTTCCCGTGTAAAAATTACAACCTTAAACAACGCAGGTTTCATTTTCAGCTTTTCTTGTGCAAAGAAGTGTCATCAGGGCGTAGGCCTTCAGCCATTTGTCCTTATATCCTTCCCCCCTGGAAAACGTTTGGTCGCCCCTGGTTTAAAATGCAAAACTTAGAAACAAGTTCATGAAAGAGCAGCACAGAACCAAACGTCCCTTCACCTTTATATTTTCTTATTGCGGATGAAACTAAAGCTCATATAAAAGGTTAATCCATTGCTGACACTAGTGACTAACGTGAGACCATCAACTTCATGACTCATTAACTATTTTGAATGATCGCCGTGTTCCGTACATGTTTCCATTTGTAAGTCATTAGCGCTCGTTGCAGAGCATAGTTGCTTCGTAAACGGCGCAAGAAAAACTTTGCACGAAACATATTTACACTGGGTTGAGAGTCCATAGCTAATAATTGTCAATTTTCAAACGTCCAGAAATTGCTGCTGGTCAAAGAGTTGTCGATGATCTGTGCAGCAGTTGTCGGTGAACTGGCGACAAAGCACCAACCAATGTTTGCTAAACTGTGGGAAGAGGGCAGGACCTAACTGAGCTGTCGAGGAAGGCCACTGGCCGACTTGTCACGCGTCTTTCGCCCTTCGGGCAGGAAGAATGTGCAAGGCCTGAAACAAAGCATGACCTTACGATCAACTAATGCCGGCAACAACAATCAAGTCCTTTGACGAGTAAACATTCGAGCACCTGCCGCGCAATGGCCGATATGACGATGCAGTCGAACCGAATCGCAACAAGCGCTGTTGGCCATTGTGCATTTGATGCACAGAGTGTGGGTGGCAAAAAATCTAAACAGTCACAGTGGGAGGTCGAAGGTCAACAACTGCAAGGATTTTAATACATACCACAGTTCTGGCCACATGTATAAGTAACTAAGAAAATGTCGCAAGAGACCACCCTGCCAAAGCACGTTAAGTTTTCTGCCGGTGACAGCAAACACACGATTAGAACTTGAAGATGCAACAAAGGATTTTAAAGTTTTGTTTTGCCAGTGGTATCAAACAGAATTTTCTGGTCTTCAGTGGTAGGCCGGTCGAAGGTTTTTGGGTTTTGAGAAAGTGACGGTGGAAAGAAAGTACATCCCGTTGGGGATAAGGTAAGAAAACTGCGGAAAAACGCAGCACGCTCAAAAGTCACTGCATGACAACTGGTGAAAGTTTTACGACACACCAGTGTTCAGCCAACTGACATGATTTTTTCATTTTTATAACAACTTACTTCAAACATGAAGATTAAAGACACCGGTCTTCTTGCATCGGTCGGTGGATATTACGTTGTAAGCAAGCCGTGATTATATTTATTATCACAATGTTGAAAGCATTTAGAATTGGAAAAAACATCGCAACTATTGAAAAAGGAAGTGATGCGTTTTCCACTGCTATGACTTCCGTTTTCCACAGCTACGATTTCAGAATAGAAAGCGGGCTGCAGCTGACGGAGAACATTTAACAAGAGAAGATTATAGCCGCTTTTCGAAATAAAAATCCAGAAGTCATGAGTGACAAATTCGCCAAACCGCCAGGCGCTAAACAGTTCACCAGCTTGAAGACGCACGACGTGGGAAAGCGAAACAAGCGGCCAGATAATTCTGAGTAACAGAACACGTGAAAATATTCACAATATTCGTGCGGTTGGCACGCCAGTGGCTGGTCACGGCCGGTGGAGTTCAATTGCACAGCTCTGCTTGTGAAATCTCTGGCCGAAATGCCAAATGTTTCGAGTGGTTTGGTTTTGAAATTTGCTCAGAGAGCTTTGTTACTATAGTTTTAAGGCGGCTGATCAGCCATCATTGCACATAAAATAATTGAGGGTGAAAAGTGCTATCCGCAAAGATGACGTCATTTGAAAAAATGCTCTATGTAAGTCTAATACTGGCATTGTTGCAAATAGTTAAATGAAAAAAATGTGGATGAAGTAAAGAATCGATAATATCAGAGCGAAATTATTTGGAGGTAACCGTGATTCTCATTTATCCAGCCAATTTGAATTTGACGACTTCTTAGTACCGCAGTCACCAAGTATTTTCTTCTATATAACAGGCTGGACAGTACTTTCTCATTGCAGCTCAACGTTCGGTTCACATTTCATATAATGCCACCCCCTTAAAAGCTTAATACTTCACATCAAAATGCACAGTGCATACTTTGTTCCTTCAGGCAGTTGCCAAACTTATTAGGGAACCCTTCACTAAAGCGCTTTTAACCACTTCACGGCGCTCCTGGCAGTGAGTTATAAATGATCGGTGCGCTCCACCCACCGTCAACATCAAGACCGCAACTTGTACTAGAAGTGCAGTGCCAGACTTCTCGTTTCCTACAACATCGGAAAGAGGTCTTCAAGACCCCTAGCGAGTATAATTAAGCACTTGTGAGCACTTGGCCCGACGACCGCTTGAGTTGCAATTCAGATATGACTAGTTTAGAAGCAAGTTGGCTCCACCTATTCCAGCAAAACGAACGCTACTGGGTCGGCTGAAGGAAAGTATCTTGTAGCATTTTTATCATGGATCAATGTTTTACGCAAACCAGCAGTTTAAAGTCACACGACTGCTGACGAAACGTTTAATTGCCAGAAACAAACCTTAACAGCTTTGGATTTCTGTTTTTCCTGCGGCAATAGCCCAACATTTCAATTTCAAGGAAACATCGAGTTCAAGATTTTGGTCTCATCGACAAAAACCGATGATGTTGCGACGTGTAACAAAAGTCGGCTGAACTACTCCATGAGTTCAGTGTTTTTTGTCTGTCCAGCTGCTCAGAGCGGCGAGTGCGCTTTTCACGCGTCAGCTTGTCCCAAACATACAACACAACGACGACAGTTTCAAGTTTATCTCAAAATAAATCCTCTCAAGTTCTTTTATTTGACTCAAGTCCGCTGCACGTACAAGCTTGTTAGCTGTCCGCGCAGCTGTGGAAAACGTTTGCCCTGGTGACGCAATCTTTCTTGCAACGCAGCTTTGCAGCATGACATTCTCCGGTCTGGGTCAGGCAGCACGCGGAGGGAACATTAAGCAAATGAACAGTTGCTCAAACTGAACGCCCACATTTTGACCCAAAGGTATGTCTTTCCGATTGCAGTTTGCCACTTCATACAGCATGAAAAAATCATCTTGCGCGTCCTATTCAAGATGATGATCTAAAGACAAGGTTGGGAAACCAATTTACTATCACGGGCCGCATGAATTGTGCATTATCGCTGGCTGGACGCAAAATCAATAAATTTTATCCAAAAAGTCTGCCTTTATCTAACTATGAGGAAGAGTGACTTCTCTTGACTTACAATCGAAGTACCTGCTTATCATGGAACTTCGTTTTGACGTGATGTTGCACTTTGACTTGGGTGACGGAAATTCTGATCCGGACAAATAAAATGTTCACGAGGGCCGCAGGTTCCCCACCCCCGATCTAAGAGTTAGCAGATATCGTTAGCATTGTTGCTACTACTACTGGGCTAGTGTCATACATGCGTTTTTCGCTGGGTATTGATTGTGTGTCCCTGAGATATCACTATGCAATGCTTGTGTGTTTTTTCGGTTAAATAAAATTGGAGAACAGCCGGCTAAACCAACCTATTTGAAAAACAACGATAATTTGGCGTACTGTATTTCGAAGTTTTGTTTACTTCGATAAGGTTTTATTCGAAGTTTGGTGAGAACAAATGACGGATGAACCAATAGTTTTGATGACTGCTTTTAGCCAAGCCGACTTCAGTGGCCATTATACAGTCTGCGAGCAGTTCACCTTTTTCTTGTGAGTAATTACAACAAAAATTTTATTTGAAACGCAAATGCAAATTACCTCCCGTGTTGGTTTTCAAAGCAACCAGCTTTGATTCCAGACGCATGGCTTTCCTTGACAATGGCGACTAAACAAAACTGACACGGGATCTCAGCAAAACACAACGAACTACAGTCATAATGTTCAGGCTGCTTTTATCAGTCAATACAGCACACATCCACGAAAAGACAGTGCTTCAATGTGGTAGACAACAGTATTGTTTCGTCATAGAAGCATCCCGGATATTTACCCATATCGCATATGTTTGTTCTGCATGCAGTACTGGATGGAATTTCGTAATACTTCAGCGAATGTGGACCAATGGTCCTGGCTCAAAATGGTTTAAACGGTGAACAATTTTCGAAGCTTTGTAATACATCACTTATCTTCTGTTTCATTTTGAACAGCTGCCTTTAAAACATTCACGAATCATTGCTATCGCGCTGTATCAACGAAGACAATTTGCCTGACACACAACCAACTACAACTGTTTTCGTCAGTACAGATTCACACTTGATGGCCATATTAATGCACTTTAAACCCAGAACTGCATGAGTCTTGTAACATGTTACATTGAATGGGATGACTGAAGAGCATTTTTTAAAGCAGGTTTGAAGATTCAACTGACGATCAAAGCTTTAAATCAGCAGTTGGTGCTCTAGGCTCTAGAGCAGTGGTTCTTAACCAGGGTTCGACGGAGCCACTTCAGGGGTGCGACGAAGGTCATCTGATTTCAGTAACCCATTTTTACTTTCTGTTATATTGGGCAAAAATGGGGTTCGACAAAATCTTGAAAACTACGTAAGGCTTCGGCGTGTTTGTGAGGGTTGAGAGCCACTGCTCTAGAGAATGTCATTCATAAATATACCAATGCGCAAAAGTATATGTGGAAATATGTCGTGCCCCGCAATCGGCTTTTAACTGAGATGATTAGCTTGCCTTAACGCTTTCACAAAGAACCATAAAGTTGAACCAAATTATTACAACGTATAACCTGAGATTACGTGCTCCACGCCTCAGTGTAAAATCATGGTATATTTACGCTTGAACTCACACGACTTCCGTTCCACAGGCGAGAACGGATCTGAGATATAAAGCACTGATCCGTTTCTTTTCGCAAACTTTGGCGTTGCTTGTCGCAGGACTTTCAGTGAGACAAGCTGACACAGCGGACATATGTAAAGCGGACATGCTGGGTCTCATAGCTACAGCACTTTGAATGACGCAAGCAGTTCCTAAGCAGACTAAATCGACGAACAAATTAGACGTCTGGCTCGAGCACATCCTCGCTGGCCATGCGAGTGGTAATTACCTGTGCTTCCACAGACCACTAACATGTGATCTCAACCGACTTTCAGTAACGACTAACCGGAAGCTGCGACATCGGTTAACTGATTGATTCGAACGCAACATTAAGCCACTTAAATCGTTTTAGCTGTGTGGTCAGCCTATGCTTCTCAAGCACTTGACCTGCAATTCTGGCAGCACTTGTATACTGGATCTTTGCTTTACTCAATGGCAGACGTCGTGCACTCAGTCTCATAGCTACAGGCTTGGACTTATACTTGTACGTTTGAACGCATCCATTTGACATACTCAGACTTAGACAACAGTGTGTCTTTTTCTGGTAATGCCTAAGTATGTCTAGCAAGCCAGAAGGACTGTATATTACTTTCTGTGGCATGTGCGTTGCCTTCATTTGTAACGCTTGTGCAATTTGGAACAACGCACGTGCTTTGGCACCGACCGAAACCTGAGCCTTGCGACATCGCACAATAAACAATATGCAGAAAATGAGTAAAGTTATGATTGGACAAAATGTCCAAATGTGATTTTATTCGCTTTGCGTTGTTTCCGCTTATGTTTTGCCAACTAGACAATTGTTTGGTGCAGGCATTGACAAGTAATTGCTGACTTGAATCGGTGATGAGCTTAAGTTAAGTGTGTTTAGCTGGACTGCCATTTGTCCAAGGTCCAGCATTGGCAACTCCGACCTTGTAATTACCTTTTGGTGCTATAACCCAAAAGTAACTTAATCCAATACTTTTTTTATTGAGAAAAGGCTTCAAAATGCTTGCTGGTCTTGAATTTGAGTACCATCTCACGACGCCCCAAGCTATGCTACAACCTGACCATGCACCAGTGGTCCGGGCCCAGGTGTTGGCGCCGGTAAATGAAAGACTACGTGAACAGAGTTGAACTAGATCACGTTAATGGGACTCGCCTCGAATTGGAACGAATCGTCACAAGACGCTGCCCTGTGAAGATTATTGTGCAGTCTGCCACAAGTGTGCATTCCATCGCACCACTCGCTTTTATCATGAATTGCTGCAATTCAAACTCGTTGGTGAACAATATTTTCGACTTCTTTTTTTTCCAGGAATCGCTGCACGACGAGGCCGATTGAAGACATTGTTACGGTTAATGGTTGCATCGACGTTATCAAGATGTAACAAGGCACAGCAATGCTGGCGTTTGGCCAATCTGCTGTCAGCTGTGAATGTTTTACACGATGCTCAAGTTGCAGAAGTGCAAAGTTCAGGGCTATTCCAGGCCACCACATACGCAAATTGAAAACAGGGATTCAACGTATTTTTGCGCAATAGAACACATTTTCAGTTTCTGAAACGTCGTTTCTAAAATATTTTGCCTGGTGAGGTAACCTCCAAAAAACACTTTTGCCCAGAAAAGCTTTTGCCTGAACTTTCTCAATTTTCGTCAGTGAGAAGTTCGATCGAAAAGGCACCAAAACTAATAACAACGTTTCACACAATTTTTTGAACCAGAACGCTTTCGCGAATTTTTTCTTTCCTTCATCAACCGCATTAGAAGCTAACACACGCGAGCCATGCGCCTTTGGTTTCAATCTCGTACAGGCAACGACTCAGAAAAGACAGAGCAACATGTAACAGATTTCGGCGACAACCATACATGGCAGCAGATGGCCAAAGCAGGAACACCAAGGAGAATGGCGCGACGTAATAGCCTCAGGTCCATGTTTCACAAAACAAAAACTGTCAGGCAAGGAAGCGCAGCGATGGCCGGTAGACTGTGGTTTAAACCACAGTTCAATTTGATCAGCAACATCTGGAGTTGTGAATGTTTTAATATGGTAATTTCAACCCCAAATTTCCCGTTTTAATTGCGAAGCGCCTACTGCGAAATGACGTTGGTTGAGCTAAGCAGTCATTAGCTCAGCACCATATCCCACAAGGATGGGAAGCACGTGTGTAACGACATGTCCTCAGCATGAATGTGGACAAACCCCGAGAAAGAGCTGACGTTAAGTTCCTACCCGCTCTGGATTGCTTCTGTGCTCTGCGGAGAAAGTTGATTTAATTCAAACAACAGAAATGCCGATCAACCCGATATTCATGGGCGTCAGAAGAGGGGAGGCAGGGGGGTCTTGGCCCCCTTGGACTTTGAAAATTTTGAGGAAAAAAGATTGTTCTCATAGTTTCGTGTGGGAAAAAAAATTTTACCACTTTTGCCCTCCGCCTGCAAAAATTTTGGAAAAATGCCCTGGTGCCCCCCCTGGAAAAAATACTTCCGACGCCCATGCTGATATTCCTTCACGTAATTAACAAGACGTCTCAAATAAAGTGTTGGGAAACAAACACATGATATTTGGAGTGTGGTGATTCATCTTCAGACAGAAATAAGAGGCTCAAGTGCTATCAATACCGAGATTTCTCTGTTGGCATCGTCCGTCGCCTGGTTGCAATCTATTTCTGACCGTCCCAGACGACCTACGGGGTAGAACTAATCCCAAGCCTGTGTGCCCTCGTGATCAAATTTGCAATTGCTCGCACAGCGACGCAGAAAACCATGAAATCCGTGGCCACCCTGACCCGAATCGTGACAAAGGAAAACGGATCGCTTTTTTGCAAAAGGGAAACGGATCAATTTAGTGCCAACGTTGGTGGTGACTGTTTGAACTGAAAGCGACAACGGCGCGTGACACTCACGCATACACGCTTGCTTTGAAGCAGTCTGTTGTTGAAGAGCGCCGACCGTTGACCTTTGCAAATATCAGGATTTCGTAAGAGTCCTTGCAATCCTCAGAGGAGTTGGGGCGTCGTAGATTAATGACGTTAATATAGGAACGCAATATCGATTGCACGGTCTCGTGCGGCTTTGCAAGAGCATGTCGGTTGGCGTCCATGACAACAGATGAAAAAAAAATCAAAAACGTTCGCGGTTGCGAAAAGCGCGTATAATTATTGGCGGCTAAAAGACACAAAACCTCGAAGGAAAACCCAACTCCATTAAGTCTGCTTAAATATACATCAAAACTGTTTGAAGACACGAGACCGACAGCGTCACAGATCAGAATCGTGCTGTCAACGAACGTTCAACGTTCTGACCAAATAAGAAGATACTTAACTCTGAGGAGTTAAAGCACGTTTCATCTGCCGGTCGGATAGCGAAGGGTGGATTCTTCACATTCTGTTGCAAGACCCCGTGTTAATGACCCTTAACCGTTCGGTCGGTGCGCGACAACGCTTAGAGGTTGCTACAACTCCATAGCAGCTTTTCTGTCATAGACATTAATAATGCAGTTCGCAATTGCCATGGCATTGACATGCAGCGCTGCAGGCATTCTTAACAAATCTCACAAACAAGCGACTAGGGGCTGCTGCTATGGTCAATAACGCAAACTGCCAATTTCAGAGTGGCATAAGCGCCTTACCAGTGAGTTTAGGATTGAGGGACAGAAAAGGTCTTTTTTCTTTCCTAGTTACAGTAAGTATCATTAAGCCAGCTGGCACTTCCACATCGTCGCCAGAAGGCAAGTGTGCTGTGTACCATACTATTTATCACAATGATTTGTTGCTACTTTTTGATCTCGTCAATCAATTGTTACCTGGTTTGAACGGCCAAGGTCAAGCCAGCTGAAAACAGGGGCAAAATACTAAAGGTCAAAAGGTCACACATCACTCATTGTCTAAGATATCCGGTGGCTAGATTATTACTACTGGTTAATAAAATCGTTAAAGTGATTGCTTGTGCATTTTTGCCCATGTACGTTTTGACTAGAATGCGAGCCAAAACCTAAACACTAAGTTCCTCGTTTTATGATGCTTTAGCCATTTTCAACAGAATGATTCGTCTGAATTTGTAGAGGTGTAATGTTGTCTTTGACTCAGGTTCAAGGTGAGTTTAAACAAGTTCGCTTTTCCATTCTGCTCCTTGAACTCTGCAAAGATTTGCGATCAATCAACGTCCAACGCCAAGAACGGCAAAGACGAATGGATGCTGCGGAAGATTATCTGCCAGCAAAAAGTTTGTGTTTTTGGACAATTTTATCCCTTCAAGGCATGATTCCCTTTCAGAGCTTTTACCACAGGAAGCACCCAAAACAGAGCTTTGGCATTCAGTTTTGAACCATATTTCAAGACATGTTTCATAGAATTTTCGGCAACTTCGACCCAGCTGCAGACAAAAAGGTGCATTGTCTTCAGAACAACAATCCGTTTGCAATTTCAACTGCACGTCCTTTGTTCGTTTTGTGCTCAAGCAACATCAGAAGATGCCAGCTACTGTACATTGTGTTGCTCGTTTGCCTGTGCCACACCATTCGCACAAACACATTGCCATACAGTCAGACTACAACTTTAACGCTGGGGCGCCTGAATAGATAACTTCTGTACTTTTTCGGTGCCCCGGAGTTTGCTGTCTTGAAGAGTAAATCTTGCGCAATGCACTCGGTACCGCCAAATAAATCTATCTATTTATCTAACGCTGGGTTAGCAAGCCTACCCAACATTCCCGCGTACAAAGATGTTGCTAGCGACAGCGACCTTCCGGACCACAAACTCATGTTCGTTGAACCTTGAAGTTGCCAACAGCTTATCAATCGCGTGTTATGTATCAAGGTGAATAAACGTACAATTTCTCGTGTTTTTGTTATTTCTGCCTTTAGCGCAACGCAGAACATGGCAAACAAAACGTGTATAGCACAGGTTTTTTTTAAGGAAAATGTTAGGTACCCGGTATGGATCTGTAGGGACCCGACTTTTCTGATTCTAAGGACCGGATTTTCTCAGATTTTAGGGACCCGATGATAATTTTCTCTGATTCTAGGGACCCGAATCGGGTCTCTAAAACGCATTAAGAAAAGCCCTAGTGTAGCATATTACGTAGTCTGTACACTTTTCCAGCAAAAAAGGAGTTGTGCCAATCGCGAAATCTGTGCAAAGCTTGCCGCGCTAGACCAGCTGTTACACACGATGTATCTCGACTGCGTTTGCGCAGAAAGTACACTAAACAACCTTTCCCAATATTTGATCCTAAACTTATGTGTTTTGTTGTATCTTAGAGTGAGTCTCCTGCAGGACCGGGGGAAAACTGCCCGGTTGCGTACCCCGTGGCCTAGCTTGCTGACTTCTATAAACTATGATGTGATTGCTGACAACATTATACCCAATGCAGATAAGTGCCAAGACACCTTTTGATATACGCTGTGTTAAACCTCTTCAAAAGCAGATTTTCCTTGTAACATTTGCAAACCATGAGAAAAACAACGCTCCCTGAATCATGTAGTAATTGAAAGGCGCACTTACAAGGAAATCTTAACAAAGTTTTGGAAGTCCTACAAAGAACTTGGGCTTTAGGTGCAGGGTCGTTGCACGTATTGGGAAAGGGGATGTCAGAATATCATTTAAACCACTCTATCACATTAAAATTGTTTAGTGTCACCAGGTACTTCATGAAAAGTTAAAATGCAGTTCAACGTAAAGCCACCCAACCACAAAGAGAAGTCGCACTGCCCGACAAATGTGAGGCAACAGCAAACAGAACAGAACCACGAAAGAGACAAAGAAAAAATTGGAACTTCCTAACATGTGTTCCTAACATGTGGACGGTCGCTTAAGTGTACTGCACTTACTGGTTGTGATGCAAACATAAATCCAAAGCAACGAATGTTTTCAGCCCCAGGTTTGACCACAGCTTCAGCTCGAGGTTTTTTCGCCATCGGAACAAGAGGCTGGCGTCGCGTACGTACTGTAAGCTTCAATTTTAATTATGTCATGTGTTGCCTGCAGTTAAACGTTAAGTCAAGTGAGCAACAACCAGTAACAATTAAACCAGAGCAAAGTAGTTCTTGTGGCTTTGCGTAGAAACCTATTGAAGAACTACAACATAATGTGCAGTTGCTGCAAAGCGGGTATTGTGAAGTGTCTCACTAAAATCAATTTCAGTAGAGTGAGCTTCCACATACACTCACAATTAAAAAGCACAACTAAATTAATCCATCCGGGCACCTGCTTGCACTTGCTACATTGTGTTTCAGTATAAGCGAGGATTCCACTTCGGGCAGAAAGTAACATTTTGTCCAAAATCCGCAAGTACCGATCAAAAGAATGCGGCCCACCTCATAAGCACAAGGTAAATGTCAACAGAGCATAGCAAGTGAAATTCCTGACATGTCTGGCGTGGGGTTCGAAACTGTAGGCACCAAAAGCTCAACATGGATACCGTAAAGCAGCTGGATACTCTTTCAAATTACTTTTGTCGAGTTTTGTGCCAGCGACGATATTAATTCAATGAGCGGCAGGTTCTGATAACGATCTACAGCCACCGAGTGGAGCCTTGCGGCTCACGATCGATTACAGGCAACTGAAACACATTTTCAAGACAAGTTGTCCTAGCACTAGGCTAGCGAAATCGTAGCAGCAGCTGTGGCAACAGCAAAAACAGTCTCGGCGCAAGTTTCCCAGTAATGTAACGACTAGGAAAAAGGCACGATTGTGCTCACATACGAAAGAAAAATATTTGCCAAGGTCTTTTCCAACACTCACCAAAGCACTGCCATGCCAAACGAAGCATATCAGACAGAGAAGGACTGTAATTCTTCCCATCTTGTGCCACGAATGATGTTCAAGCTTCAGGCTTTTGTACTTGGCTCGCCGCTCTTGTGTAGCGTTATAGATTCTCAAGTCTCTTAAGTCGCGCGGCGAAACGACTGCGCTTTAGTACAAACACTCCTTGGCACAATGCGCCTGACTGTCCTACATGTAACCAATGTGCTGAAAGCTCTTAGCCAAGACAGGCGATCTAAGCTGTGAAAGTAAAAGGCAAGTTCGACAGTTTCGTGCTAGCTCTGAAACAGATTTTAGCTTCGTTTTTACCGGACAATAGCTTTTCAGTCAGGTCAGGCCCAATCAGAGATACCGCTTTGGACGATCTATGATATCTTCAGACGTCTCCTTACCAAAACGCAGTAAAACAATTTTACGTTTTGTTGGTTTCCTATAAAGCGTCAAAGCGCTTTGCCACTCAGAGGCGTTGCGCATATCTGCTAAACTGGCACGATGCCGCCTGAAAGTGCTGACAAGAAGAGCGGCACATCTCTCGGTAGTCCGTCTACCGAATCAACTCGGTGTGTGCCATAGTTCAAAACCACGCTAACCTCTGCCGGCGATGTAACCCGGCGACTGAGCGGGCTCTGCGCTTTTTTCGACTCTCTCGCGCTCTCGCCCCCGACTGCGACATATTCGTCGCCGCCCGTTCAGACGCTCAGTTTCCGCTCCGCTTGGTTTGGGTGCAAACAGATTTCTGGCCGATACTTGTGCTAACTTTGCACATACAGAGACACGCCAAGGGCGTTCCTCAACTATACAACTTGCAAAGCAATCCGTAGCACATCTGGGCAGGAACGGAGTGTAGTCAACCCGTGACGTGAGTGCTGACCCGGTCATGAAGATGGCGCTTCTGTATGTTGCTCATCTGCTGAGACCATATAACAGTTTTTTTACTTTACAAAACGTTTGTGTCGTGGTAAATGGTTCATGCTGTTATGGAAAATACATTCATTTTGTCACTTATCACTCCATGCTTTGTGCAAAGAAAGTTGGCTGTCGCATTTTACGCGAAAGAAAAGCTATTTGAAACTGGTGAGCATCAATTTTGTTGCAAAGTTACTCAAACTGTTGTATATTGGTCTGGCAAAATTACTACTCACTGGAAGAAACATATCATTTTCTACGAAACATTGATGCCAGTCGTTGACAATGTTCCTACAAACCTTGGGAATATGTCTTTGAGTGGTTGTAGCTAAAATGCTTGAATTGCTAAGAGCATATGCAACATTACCGTTTGATTTGATAGTCCGACCAAACGTCCTATATCCCCAGTGCAAAATACGTTTGTTGCAAGCACCTCCTTTGTAAACTTGCTACAACATAATTTTTTGTTTTTCTTGCCATATCAGTTCTTTTGTACTGTTGAGTGTTCACTTAAGCCAGGAGTGGTGCGGATCTATCAGTTACAAGCTGGGAAACACAGTGCATTTGATTGTTATCATAGTTCATGATGTCACGACTAATGCTTCTGCTACGGGAAGAAACTACGCATCTATCAGATACAACAAGAAAATTCATCTCAACATGTTGTGCTCAACCACACTCTGTGTAAGCCCGTAACCAGGGGAGAACGGGGCAATTGCACCCCCCAAAATTTTGAAAAACATGTCTAGTTGTTAGGTACAACAAGTCACAATCATTTGGCTCCGCCACGAAAATAGTACAACACCAAAATACAGTCCTTTTGCCCTCCGAAAATATTACCTGGTTGCGGCTCGGACTGTGTGCTTAGTGTTGGAAATTCCAGAAGCAGTTTTGCTAATAATTTCGAACACTTGCAGAGTCTCAGCTGATCAGGGATTAAGCGCATTTAGTATGAAGTTGTTATATATTTTCTGTTTTCTTCACTTGCTTATATCCTGTTGCAAGCAAAGCTGATTTCATTTCAAAGCGGCTTTTTCCGGCACCAATTATTCATAACTGAAACACATTGCGTTCACAAACATATATCGCTGCTGGCTCATATATGGGCGCACAATTGAGTACGTGCAGGTACTGGTTGAATAACTGCTCACAATCCAAGGTACATGAGCCTAAAATAAGATATCATCTATGTTAAGGATAAAACGCTTGTGACTTGAAGATCAATCGCTTTTCACGCATTCTCATCCATTAAACTCTCAAGCATATTGACTCCTTGACGCAGCAATGACGCAAGTGCAGCTATACAAAAAAGTTCCTCATTGCATTGAAACAAAATCTTAGGGTCACTGCAGGTGGTGGAGTACGTGTAATGGCGCGCAAGTCCATCAGCGTTTGCCTCAGCAGAGCAGGTTGGTTAAGTTTATTACGTTACTGCCGACTTAAAATCCCCGTGTTGCTTGTCGGTGTGGTGTACCCTGAGTCAATCATAATGTAACACGACCCTGAAAATAAGCATTAGGCTCTTCGCGTAGTCTTGTCAATCTAAACGTTGTTTAATAATGAAGAAAAAAAAACAGATATAGTTACAACCACTTACAAATGTCTCCGAACAACAACAGACAACTTCATCAACATTCCCAACGATAACGATTCTTCGAATGATGGCAAATCGTGAGTCTTGCCAAACACGAAAAAATGCCGATTTAGACTTGTACGGTATGATGGCACAAAAATAAGGTGTCTTTTGAACTATTACTATTTTTTGTCGCCATGGCGTCATTTGCTTCTATTACACTAGGTTGGTCAACCGCTGCTTTTGGGTTTTTGAAAATATACAATTGCGTTTCAGAATCTCTCTGAGCGGTGGGCGTTCCAAAGGTGACGTATACGTGACATTTGTCACGTACAGTGATGAAGGCTGTGGGGCGAAGTAAAAACAGATAAAATCGTATTTGGGTCCGTTTTTCATCAAGATCTACTTTGAACAACTGAATGGTATGTTATAAAAATATGGGCCAGTGCTTGGAAAGCAGCCCGGTAGATGATGACGGGATTACGTGGTCAGGTAGAATGGGACAACATATCTGGAAATGGACGATAATAACTAACTTATAAAAGTTTGTATACCTGGGCATTGTTTACAACTTTCTGCGACAGCTTACATTTTGGTTGTATAACGGTTAGATCAGATTGCATGACAAGAAATGAATTTACTGTAGCTTGATGTTTTTTGAACATTCTACATATTCTACAATCATAACAACTTGTTGTGTTTTAACTTTTCTTAAAATGAAACAAAAATTAGGGTACAAGTTAGCGTTTTTAGAATAAGTGCCCCTATTGAGTTGACTGTAAAAAACAAGAGCCCGGATCATGATTCAAGTAAATACGATACATGATGACAGTTTACTGCCAGAAAACATTCTTCTCTGAACCGCACATTTACGTTGTCGTTCATTCTAGGCATCAGACATTCAGATATGAGCATCCAGCTAAACTCGACGTCGCCACAAAAATCAGATGTCCCAGCTCACATCTTACGTTATTCGGTAATCCCTGTCTGTCGGATGGACAAAGATATATGATTGTTTATAGTAGGACATGTTGAACGCACGGGCAGGTATGATTCGGTGGCATCTTGCGCGCCTCTCAATCAAGAAGCTGGGTCATCGATCCGCAGCACGTGAGTGATTGTTCCTCCTAGGCGAAAGCTTTCAACGCAGCTTACATTGCAAGAAACATATATTTCCAGGTTAATGCAAGCCGCCAATTGACGTCACCCATGTAATAAAAAATGGGGAATTTTTAATTGCTGAAGGGTTCCCTCCAGTGAACCTCTCCACCTTCTTCAAAGAGGGTGAAGATTGCATAGAAAGTAATGTCACAGCCTGGTTTTCAATTTGGGAAGCTCCCCTGAAAGTTTACAGGGTTCCGATTTTGCTTTAATTGTGGTTCTTAACTTTTCCGTTTCATCTCAAGCCCATTCTTTTCTCTCCACCGAACTGATAATATCTTGATACTATCTGCAGCATGTTTTTCAAAACTTTGAAAATTACAGTTCACGTAGCCGCAGCTGAAAACAGCTACGACTGTTTGTTTATTGCACACATCTTGTAATCGCACCGCGTTAGATTTTCAAGTTCAAATCGTCTGTTTCCGAAAACCGCAGTCAACAGCAATCAATCGCAATCACTCGCTAGGACTTACAAAGGTCCTGAATTACAATTAAAGTTAATTAGAGTTTTGTTCGTTTTCTCTTCCGAAGACACTTTGCGCGTATTAACTATTGATTTCCTTCGTGTTGCATCATGGTCGCGGTCGCCGGGGAAAAAGAACGAATACCAAGGGTAGGGAGGATACGGCTGGAGCCAGTGGCTGAAAGAATCGAATGGAAATGAATATTCTTGGAACGACCCGACTTGGTCAGTGCCAATGACTTCGAGTAGAAGGTACAAGATTTGGAACTACGTTTAGGTTTATATCAATGTCTTCTGGCTGTCGCATTCAAAACATTTCAGAACTATTCCTCGAGGGCAGGCTTGGTGACAGGGGCGGCAGGAGAAGTAAGGTTAACTGGGGCCCGGATTCGTTTGGGGACTGGCAAAGCGAGAAGCTGCAAAATTAAATAACACGAATTTAACGTTCAGGATTTCGAATATATCACCGGTTTCTGCATCATTATTGATGAAAATAAGTTGTCTGCTTCGGGCACTTGCAAGGCTCGCAATCAATTGAAAAACACCTGACTTGTTATATACCAAATGTACTTCCGCTAAAGCCTACGTTAACAACGGATTTTGCTGAAATGTTTCGCAGGGTTGTCTTAACAGCAACAGCATCATGTGTTCTCGGGAAACTAGTGTGCAGAGGTCTCTGCGACAAGTGCAGTAGAGTAGCATATATTTATGGTAAGTCACTCAACATGCAGATTAGCACGGGGATCCTACGCTTGTGCAGCCAAGTACCCATCGGCAGGGCGTACGAGTGGGGGTGCAAGAGGTATATCGTACCCGGACCCGGTGGGTACTGGGGCCCAGGAGGATGAAAGTATACGCACGCTACGTTTTTCTGCAACCAAGCCAAAAATTACAAGTGTATGCCAGTTGACAGTATTACAATTAATATATTTCTAAATGTTAGCATGGTAGCTGTTTTATCTATACTCTGATTACTATATAAGCAAGCAATACAGGTGTCGATGAGGGTCCCAGGAGCTAGGGGGCCCGGTATCGGTCTTCGTACCCCGTGGTTAAGTTTTCTCAGAGGTCCTGCCCAACGGACCACATGTTAAGAAGGCACTGAGTGTTTGCTAAAGCCTTACATAAATCCATTAAATTCCAATCGATACATTTTATAGCGCTGTGTTAGATTCCCAGTATTTTCCAGAGTAAAAGTCAAGCAAATAGCAATAAGCAACATTTAGAAAACGAGGTTATTCCACCGCGACATTTCCGAAAGCGAAGCTTTGTGAAAATGAATGAATCAAGGCTATTCCATAAAAAATTGAAGTCTAAGAACACGAAAGTTGAAAGCAAAATAAGTTGAGGCACAAAGAGTATCGAATGTATCCACATCTTCGACATCGTCAAGAGGTGCATGTGTTTGCGGTATGTCCGTAGTCACGGGGAGGCATTCGGAATTTGTGCCCTTCCAAATTTTGTTGTCTGTAAAAACATTTTGGTTGTATTTATTTGTATATTATTATATTATTTTAAACATATAACAAAAGCAAAAATCTTCCCTCCCTAAAAATGTATTTTCACCTCCAAACTCTGAAACCTGGGTACGGGCCTGAGTATGCATTGCCCAGTTTCAATCACGCTGGCATCGCCAGCAGCAAGTGCAGTGGTGCATGACACTGATGGCAGCTGCTCTGCAACTAGACGTTGATGGCACATGATTGAGCAATGCTGTCATTGTGAAATGTTTGTGACGTAACAATAATTAACCTGTCTGCACGATATTCACAGTGCCTTTTGTTTGATGAAAAACGCACAGTGTGAGTTGAGCGAGCTGGGTATTTATGTTGTCAAACTGCAAAGACTCTGGGGACTAACGACGTTATAGATAAAATTTTTGTTAGTCCAATTGAGTTGTAAGGTCTTGAGGAGCTTACGAAAATGTAGTGCTGGTACGTTGATGCCTTTAGTGCACGTGTGCATCCTACAAGATATGTGATACTATCTCTGGCTAAGCCGTAGTTCAAATAACTAACCACGTTTTTACTGTTTTCTTGACTTCTAATTCGTGATACAACTTTTCGTTTCTAGCGGCTTCCGATTTGTGATATGGCGTATTTTGCGTAGCAATTCACTGAGCATTTATTTTAGTATTTATGTAAAACGTATTTGAAAAGTGCAGCTTTCACTGACGGTATTGTGGTCACAGGATCAGAATAAGCTTTCAGTACCATACATTTTACGGAAAAGAAAAAAGCGGATTCTAAGTGATTAGCCTGACTAAGCATCAAGCAAACTGAACACTGTCTGTGTACGTACGCCTTTAGCGCAGCTGATTTAAAAGCTATACTTCGTGGCGTAAGCATTCCACCATTTCGTATGTACCTTTTCGCGTCTTTATTCCAAATCTTTCATAGAAATATTACACGTCATTTCATTTTTCAAATTATTTTAGAAATAAAGTGGTATCATGCTTTAAAACCGGCAATTTGTGTCACTTGCATCGGTTCGAATGGAACGCATTTATGCTGTCGAACGTGAAAGCATGGTAATCTGATCCAGCAATAATTTAATCAGTATTTCACCTCTTGTCACCTGACCAGGTGAAATCAACAGCTGGGCCCGAAAACGCGGTATGTCCCCGGGGTCGGAATTTCACGGCCCTGCTCGAAGGCAGAGCACCTTGTCACGAAGCTCTGGAGTGGTAGTTTCACTCATAACAAGGTTTATAAGTTATAGGAGCTTTGAACAGCGGTAAGAACACTGCATCTTTTATGGTAGGGTAAACAGTGACTATGTTGGGCAAATAAGAAGACCGCGTTTCTCTTTTCATCTTGTTGTAAATTTACTTTTTTAATCTTGCCACTAGCGCTCAAAACTTCTTGTCACCAACCACATTTAAAAGCTGCATGTTTAGACTCATCAATTTTGGCCGAGGTACGAGATCTAATTATTTCATGTTTAGAATAAAATTGTCATTGGTCTTTTTAATACCTTCTGACAATGCGATATTTACGCAAGCGGTTTTAATCGCTCAAAGTGTGTGGATGCGCGAGAAACCGTAAGTACAAGCTTGCTGCGCGCTCCCGAAATCTGATTAAAGTTCGTAAAATTCAGATCTTTTCCTGAAATAAGTTTAAGTGAAAGTCAGGTCGGTGATTAATCGACTGGCGCCAACCATCACCAGGCACGTGGTCCGCAACGCCTCAGCTGTTTCCTTAACCTGCACAAAACTTCCACCATGTGAAGAAGCTGTTTTTTCAATTGCGGAATCGCTTTGTCTCCCACGGATATAAAAGAGGAAAACAACGATAAATAAAAGAGACCTGTGACGTCATAGTTCGTCATAAAAGGCGGTCCTGGTGACGTGTTCCTTTTCAAGCGCGGCTGGTTTCCAGCATCGCTTCTTGTTCAGGACAAGCGCGCTACTGTTACCATTACCGGGCAGAGCATTTGTTCATTGAATACATTGTACACATCATGTCGTAGTAAACAAGCGTTTGTTACGAAAGTAAGGCGGGTAAAAGACTCTGATTAGACTTGTCTTGAAGTAGCAAAGTTGTATCCCGTAATCTAAAAGAGGGATGCACACCTTGAATTGGTTTGCGTGTCAAAGTTTTTCATTATAATCCCACATCACAACATGTTCAAGTAGTTGCTGGTGTTGTGAAAGACAAAGTTCCTATTACGCAAACAACTATTTACAAAAACATAAAGAATAATTTAATGTGCGGAAAAACTGTTTCCATAAAGACGTTTTAGCTGTACCTGACTACGTTGGAAATTCGGTTTCAAAGGTGAAATGACAATATGCATTATAGAATTTATCGTGTAAATAGACTTGTTGATTTAAATTACTACGATATAAGGCAAGTTATGCCAAATCACTCACGTGCTATTTTCAAACCTGTGGCGAATCACTCTGGGTCCACGTGCCCTGTGTTGTGCATCCCTGATCTAAGGTAACTTTTTCACTCAATTCATGACGTGTTTCACACTTGATGCTCCACTTGCTTTGACCCGGAAAATTTTATAAAGTAAGGTCCATCTTCGTCACTAATCTGGGAAAAAAACATAATTTCCTCTGGGGTTACTCCCCGTAATTGCAATAAAAGAATACTTGCTAGGACGCAAGTGCAACGTCATGACCCATAATTTTCAAATCATTTGTCCCGACCTCATGTTGTAAAAGTCCAATATTAGCGGCTCAGCGACAGCGTTACAAACTGACCTTCATGACAATACATACTTTTGAAGTAGTGATATTTTTCCTGTTATTCCTCGGCGCACCATATTTGAACAATGTCGTGTTAAAAAATGTGTTTTTTTCAAGCTAAAGGTAAAGCATTGCTTTATTGATGGGAAAGGTCAGTTGAAAAACTAATTTAAAAAAAATCAAGTTAACGCATGGTTAAGTAACAAATCTGTTAAGCAATACCGAGATCACACATACCCTAACAAAAGCTTAGCCTCTTATTTTACTGTGATTCGTCCAGTTACGTTTGCTAGCCTAGCAGCGATCAAACATTCAACCAGTTGTATACCGCAGCTCAAGAAAAAGCAACTTTCCATTCATCAAACGATTAACTCCAGTCACATCCAAGGTGACCTCGACCGGACGGGAGGTCAGACAAGCAGAGGGTGTTATTTCAAAGTAATCGGGGGAAAGCGGGCGTCGTAGGAAGAGCACTGCTCAAGTGCTTATTGTGCGAATGGAATCGGCTTAACTTGTTTTCTTACAACGTAAAACAATGTTTTGCACCAACGAGCAAAGTAAAGCAATGCTTTGAGCACGCAGGCTGTCGCCTTGTGTATTTTACCCTGTAGTGCACAGCAAAATGACCAAGTTGAGCTTTTGTTGGAGCCTGTCATTGCCGATCTTTCGCAGTGGATTAGAAGCTTAGAAAAACGATTCGAACCAAATTATCAGATGTCCAAAAAGTATTTGCGTTCTGGCAAAACTAAAGCCATGTAGTTTTGTTTCCCGTCTGTTCATGTTGGGAGAGTTGTTTTCCACACAACGTGAAAAGTTATATTTCAAACGTTCACCAAATTGTTTGAAACGTTCTACCGCCTATTAGAAAACACCAGAAATTTCACTAGGCCCGAAAAAACGAGCCATAAACATTTTCTAGCCAGCTTCATGCTTTCAACTAACCTTAGCAGTCAGACATGTCTAGATGAAGGGATTAGGTTGACTGCATGACAAGGGTTCGACGCAGCATATCTTTCAAGGAAGAAGGAAGTCATAAAAATTATTTTATGGTTTTGCAACACGCACTATTTATGGGAAAAATTGTCGTGTTTGTTTTTTTTAACACCTACAAGCTCCTGTGCTGGGTTTTGGCAGTTGGCAAAATTTTTATTTTGTAACTTGTACGTGTACCAGAGTTTCTTTTAAATTATCATGAAACTTCTAAACGACGATTCTAAAGCGAATGTATTGAATGGTTTAGCGCGGTAAATCAAAGTTGCAGATCATGGTGAGCTTCATATTCCAGCCACTGTTAGTAATATAAGGTGCAGGCTGCACAGTTTGTTACTGGCTAGACAGGGGTGTCCAACCTTTTGCTATTGCCGGCCGCATTACTTTTATTCATATGAATACGGCCACCAATGAGCTCGAGTTAGATTTATGAGATACGTTTAATTAAAGAATAGATTTTATCCGGTGTATGTCATTTACTTGTGCCTAAAAGCATAATAAAATATCAAACATTTTAACGAATTTATGAAAAGAAACATCACCATCCAGATTGTTACGCATCGTGTTGACTGATTTTCTTGCCTTGCGTTTGTTTTTCTTCAATATACGACGCCAGCACGGCCGGCAAATCTTATATTTTAAATTACATGTGGACGGCCGCAAATTTCATTATCGAAGGCCGCAGGTTATGCACCGTTGGGCTGGAGTAACATTGTGCTATGAAGCGGGTTGTGGATATGCCAGCTGCGACCATCGGGTGAACCGCCTCGAGATATTTGCAATGCTGGTTGATGATGCCTGTCTGCAGCAGAGCCTCGAAGCTAATAGAACACTTTCTTCTTTCATCAAATATATCACGCGGGATTATAGTAGCACCACTGGCTCTCTTTACTGTCTCTTAGTTTGAACGCGAAGTACATCAGACACCTTGGTTCATTTTTCGGTCTGCTGCTTTCAACCTTCATGTAATCCGCAATCCAGCAGCAACCTTGAGTTCCAGACATCGCTTTGATCGTCGCAGCGGGATTAACAGGGGGTGAGCAGGGAGAGATGAGAAGGGAGGCAAGAATTTCACTACCACTGGCTGCCCTTACCGCTCGGTGTGTTGTATCAAAACAAGGGTGCACGCTCTGAAGTAACTGTTGCAGTCAATGTTTATTTGCCAACTGGTTCTTGGAAAGTTCAACGAAATGTTGACCAAGACATATCAAATGTGTTAAATGATATAAATCCGACCAATCACACACTGTATGTGATGAGTGCAACTCAATTAAACTTCATTCCATGCGTAACGCATGGCATATTGTTTCTGGAAATTCCATAACTTCATTTTGTTGGTCGTTAATGTGAATTTGATACGCTTCATTTCCCATCTTACTAATAACCTCCATTAAAAATCAAATTCTCATTTGATTTACGAACGCGCAGACGATTGCTTGAGTTTTGTATTCCGTACGAGAAACAAGAATATACTTGCGTATTGCCCGTTGGTAAGATTAATAGAAAATCATATTGTTTTCTCAGGAACGCAGCGCTTGATCAATTTAAATGCAGTAAGGTGCCCTTGCACATATTTCATTCAACCAGATGATCTACTTTAAATATTGGTTGTTGACCGGTGTGGAAATGTTTCTTCATTTTTTTATGTGTTTGGCTCAAGCAAATTTTCAAAATATTTCAAAATTTGGTTGTTATGAAACGCTGCTTGGCGTAGCCAGCAGGGTTGCGGAGTCGGAGGTAAAAATCCGACTCGGACTCCCGACTCCGACTTTCCAAAATTTCCGACTCCGACTCCTGACTTCGGCTCCTTAGCACAAAGGGAAGGGAATTTGGCTGTTAAAATCAATGGAAATCGACGTACACAGCACGAAATCTTTGTTTCAACAAAAGTATCAAAAGAAATTGTACCATTTCAACAGGAATTTCCAATTAAGGGGTACGATGTAAAAAATGATCCAACTGGACATCCGGAGTCGGAGTCGGACAAAAAAAACGACTCAGACTCCCAATGTTGTTAGAAATCCGACTCCGATTTCACCCCAAAACCTCAGACTCCTTACGACTCCGAATCCGGCTCCGACTCTGCAACCCTGGTAGCCATCCCAAAATTTTGGAGGACCAAAAAAATTGGTGGGCGAGGCAAAATGTTTGATTTTAGGCGAGCAACAGTATTTTGTTTGGGATACCGCATTTCAAAGCACAAAATGACTAGATATGCTAAGAATTTGGGGCATGGTCCTCTCGCCCCCCCCTGGCCACGCCTATGATAAAACGATTAACAAACAAATCTTGTAACCAACGAATTAGCGGATTATCACAGTAAGATTCTCCGTGTAAGCAATGTTCCCTCTAAGCTGCGCGACTGCTAAGATCCCTCTGCGCAGTTGCAACAAAAATTGTGATTCAGCGCACCAGCTAGTTTTTCCGCGCAGCAATATTTAACATTGGAGGGTACATTCCGTGTAAGCAGGGCTAACGCACAATCTTTTCAATATGAAATTTTTTCCAAAGTACAAGAGTATTGCGTCGGTTTCTAAAAATCATTGGTGCTTTCTGTTGTTGAATAGCAACCACCTTTCTGGACATTTATATTCAGCACCGTGAGTAGGATGAAGTTTGTTGCTGGGACAATCTTGATAAAAAAACCCATATAAAATGCGATATTTTGGACGGTGTCTAATATAACAAAATTTAGTTTTAAGTGCCCAGCATGCACATGTAGCAGACGAGATACTCAAAATCACTCCTCAGGTGATGGCATTGCTCTTGTACGCCCTCTGACAGATAATATATCTAACATTTTGCAAAGTGGTGGCGTTGTGGCGCACAAAACCTTCCGGCGAAATAGAAAAACTGTGACCGACGGACATGCGCATATCCCTGAAAACACTTTCTTTAAATAAAGCGTATCGTTGTTGATCTCCGGCGAACAATTCGTTTCTTGATTATTTGTATGCTTTTCAATATCAACAGCTGCACTGCGAAGATTCTACGCAATTTCTAAATTTCTATCTAATTTCTAAACCTACTTAATTGGTGATCTTAGGAAACATTGCAGCATCATAGTAAAAATCGCGGATAGCTTTTATATTTTTGCATGAAGATTTTCCACTAATCTCAGGCCCCAACAACAATATTAACCTTGTTAGAAGCTGTATGAATTGAATGATTCTGTTTGCGTTTTTGCTCCTCGAACGCAGGGCTTTGCAAGACGTTCTATTTTAACTCTGTTCCAGGGTTAATGTGATTTGTGCGAAATAGAAAAGGTTTATACGCAAGTACTTTCGCAAATTCCAAATTTTCTGCTGAGGTTTTCGCAGCTATCAAGGACACTCCTCTCCGTTATTTGAACATTATGTAGCGTAAATAATAATTAATTGCTACTTAGTCTTACCTTGATAACGCGTTTTATCGTTATTGTAATGCATGCAACGTCTCAAAAATGCCATATGTAAAATTGCGGCCGTGGCGGACTGACTTGTACTGTACAGCGGCAGGCCATGCACAAAAGGAGATCAGTTTCCGACTGGGAAGTATCGGCAACTTGAAGGATGTGGTTTCGGCGATTCCAGCCTGGTGCTCTGCTTGGCAAACTTGCGCAAGGTTCTTGGGAAAGCTTCTCACGCGGGGCTGCCAGTGGCTTTCTGCTGCTATAACATTCGCACTACGGGAAGAACCGCGTGGCTCACGGAACAGAGCAAGCAGAGATGCATGAACAGCATCCACGCGCCGCTGATGACAACCTGAGTGTGAATTTAGTGCTTTCAACAGCAATTAGCAAGGTGTATTTGTTAAGCATTGAAACTGAGAGGATCAACTTTGTCTTAATGAAATGTTGTGCAACTTGCTGCATCATCTTCGACAACCGTATTTATACGTAAATGACTGTGGATGCAGAAACATTTCTTTGAGGGTGTGTGCAGGCAGTGGCGTACGCAGAAAATTTTCATGGGGGTTGGTTCAGGGTCATATGTTGGTCATTAATATTTGGTGTTCGCTGTTTGTGACGT
>JGI24022J15233_10000141_pt1 | contig 32309 bp, 21 predicted proteins | sample Ectturendosymbi2_FD_15233 | JGI IMG/M metagenome (IMG submission 15233)
AAAGTTTTCGTGGTTACTTTATGAGCATCCACAATTCTTGTTTATTAGCAAGTTTCATGCTGTCAAGTGTCAAGCCTGGGTGTCCGCCATCCCAACCGCACACCTCTGCTCGACTGCTGTTCGACGAGACATTCGCGCAGCCTGATGTTTTTGCAGTTGCTAACTGCCCCGTCGTAGCCTTGAGTATGTTTTACTCCATTGTTTTAATGCGCAGCCTTATACTCGTATATTTGCAGTTGTGAATTGCTCTGATGTAGCACCGACTTTGATCTAACTCCGCTGTTTTAACGCAATACCGGATATTTTTGCAGTTATGAACTGTGTGATTTGCTCCTGTCTCAGGCCCAAACCAGTGTAGCAGGCATAGAGCCTACTACATCTAAATAACGTATTACAAAACAAAATAATATTCAACAACAAAGAAGACTGAATTCACCACCAACACTAAGAAGACAAAGAAATACTGATGAACTTCGAAACCAGCCAAGCATCAAGAAGCAAGCATGAACTACATGTTGAACATGAACAAAACCTCATTCTGGCCTCACTCTGATCACGTTTAGATAACACTCTTACTCTCACTTCCTGTTGCGAACTAATCACGTGAAACGCCAGACAATCAATGGCGGCGCTGCTAAGCAATATGACGCTGCAAAATGGCGACGTTGCTAGGCATTATGACGCAGTATCCTGTACGTAGTACTACGGACATAGTTTTAGGACTTTCCAGTGAACTTGAGTATAAATAGGCTGATTTTCGCAGTGAAAGATCAGATTGGACGGCCTAGTTCCGGCAAACAGTTCTGAACTCCTTCCGCAGTTTAAGCCCATAAGGCTTGGCTGCAGAAGTAAAACGAAACTCTGCCTCCGGCCAACCCTAGCTCGACGGTGCGGCTGTGAGGTAGTGTTGTCTGAATCTGAGCTGTCGGATTACGACGCAGGATTTCGGACGACCTGAGTTTCTGACTGAAAACAAAGTCACTTAGAACGACTTGTTTTCAGTCAACACGAGTGGCTTGTCCGAACAGAGTTCTGTCACTCTGAACAATAAAATTGGCTTGTCCGAATGAAATTATGCCACTCCGAAATGTAAATTAGAAATGACAAACTAAACGATTTCCAAACGTTCCCAACTAAAACTAACATTATTGACATTAAAACTCTGCAGCTCTGACAAATGAAAAAATTGAAAACGTGACAGTTACTTCGGAAACCAGATAAGACCTTTTTGATTAATGAAATACTCCACACTGGAAACGTTTGTCACGATCAGATTAATCCAAAAGGCTGATCACTAAGCGCAATCCATTCATTTGACAATAAGTTAACTTACCAATAGGTTTTAAGTGGGATAATGCTTTTAATATTTAGGATGATCTTGCTGGTTGTAAAGATGGTCATTTAACTCATGGCTGTGAATTTAATTCGAGAAAATTCGTTTATGGGTCATTTATTTTATATTGGTGAATACCCGTTGTTGCTCATATTTGTGTATCAAATCAAATAAAATGCGATTAACTAGAAAACACAAATTGCATTTTATGTTGTTGACAAGTTTAATGGAGTATCAGAAGTAAGCAGTGCGGTTTTAACAAACGAGTGAGATTTGTTATTACTGTCCTTGACGCGAACCCACCTGTAAACATAATGCTGTATCTAAAAACAGCACTTTGCGAATAGACCCAAACGGAGCTGTTATATTAAGCTGCTGAGGTAGTCTTCTTTCCTTTGGTTCAGACGTCTCAATCTTGTTGATTCTCCTAATAAGATTGACTTGAAGGTTGAGTGTGGGTGGCGTGATTTTCCGTTTGTGAACTGCCTCCCTTCTGTTGTGGGTTTAACGAAGTCTTTAGTGACAAATCCGAAGTCTTTGTCAGTAGTTATGCAATGATCAACATCTAGGAATCCAACTTCACCCTTTTGATCGGCTGTGCAAGCTTGGCGAAACGTTAGTTCCAAACCACTGTTGGCAAATGCTGAAGTTCGTGCTTGTCGGATGTTTTCATTTGATAATTTTGATGTAGCGATCCAGATTATGTCATCGATAAATCTGCTGAAAAGTGCTGCTTCACGTACCACCCCAGCAATAGGCTGTAGGATGTAATCTACAGCAATGTTTGCCAATGAGACCGAGTGGTTACCACCGGTTACAATACCGTTTTTTTGGTATATAACTGGTCTCCATATTGGGTGACAACATTGTTTAGGCAAATTTATTTCAGCTTGACAATGATTTTTTGCGCATTGGTTGAAGTTGGAATGCTTCCGCAATGCACATTCAAGGGCTTTTGTTTCCGTGTCTCTGCATAAACTTGGGTAAAGTGCTTTTACATCTGCCGCAACAATGCGAAACACTTGTTTTTGTTTTCCAGTTTTTTCAGTTTTGTTTAGGCGCTCTTCCCAGTTGAGCAGGTCTCCAATGTATCGACGGCTGTCTTGACAGAATTCGTCTGGGCAGTTTTTGCAAAAGTCTGTACTAATAGGTTTCAGTATTATTTCTAGAAAAGCAGTAATTCTTGAGGTGCTGATGTTCCCAGCAGATTGTAGCAAACGCATAGGTATGTCTTTGATATCCACGTTCAGTAAATTCTCTGGGCTTAACTTATGTGTTTTGAAAAGCGGGTAGGCGTAGGCGGGTGTATTGCAACAAAAAACTTTGCCGATGCACCGTTGACTTCGCGATATTTGAATGGCTAGTTTAGCTTTATCGTTCGTTACAATATTACACCTGAACTGAGAAACAAACCGTCACTATTTTTATTTTTTCAAGCCTCTGGTTTACTCCTCTTCTAATCTAGGGAAGCTAAACTTCTGGTTCGTCATTCCTTACAGATATCTACTTCTTTTTCCTTTCAGGGTTATGAAAAGTTTAACTATTTCCCATACCCGTAATACACCTGAAATCATGTGTGAGGACAAACGTTCATCTTGCCAAAATCATTTTTGAACAACACACATTTTTGGCTTTTAAGACCCAACAACTTACCTCCGTAACGGGAAGTTAATCAAAAATATTCACCCTTGTACTTCTCATTCTGTCAAACCTTAGTTCATCATTCGAACAATGTTTCTTGGTTCATATCGCCGAATTTTGCTCAACAAACGTCACATTTTCCAATCAAATAAAGATTTTCTAAAATGTTGGAAGTGCAACTGTACCCCGATCCCCATTCAATGCGGTTATTCTGACTGCAAATATCAATTCAACAAAGTCTGAATGGTTTTCAGTGAAGTCTGAATGGTTTTGAAATGGTTTTCAACAAAGTCTGAATGGTTTTCAAGCACATACTGGATCGTAACACAATTATTGCATTTGCTGATATGGACGCGAACCAAGCCTAATAGTGAACGAAAACAATTCCTTACGTGTTTGGATAGTTATTTAGACTTTTCGTATGCTCTGAAGAAAGAAAACCAAAGTCATGAAAGTGGCATTGAGGCATCAACTGACACTTTGTGCACCTCAAGATGCAGTAGCAATCGTCACAAAAATGTTTCATTTTTACAGGCATTTTGCGAAACAGAAAATCTTTTTCACAAAAAAACAAGATTCTTCCATAGAAACAACTGCTCGCAGTGATCATTACTTCACGATTTTCAGGCGTCCGAAAAGACGCAGCGACCGAAACAGTCAGTGCCCAGCGCCCCCCACACGTACACCAGCGATAAAAGCTATCTTATATGTGTTGCAATATTTCTGTTGCAAAGTCCACTTTTGTTTAAGTTTATTAGTTTCAGTTGCATACACGTGTTCGAAACTTTCCACATAGTGACATCGGATTATCTTGTTTGCCTTTTGTAAACGCTTCGGTCACTGAATAAGCGATGAATCACACATCCGAAGCTCAATTCACGAAACAAAAACACATACTGTACTAAAGTAAGGTTTGTTTCATGCTTTGTTCAACGCGAGTTACTCCGCTGCCCAGGGTAAACTTGTTTTACGCGTAGTTCCGTTCTCCTTCACTATCTGCACGTTTTGGACTTCGCCAAGAGAGAAATGATTTAATAAAAAGACGAGATTGTTTACACCATCAAGGGTCACCACGGTCCAGTCACGTCGCCACAGGGGAGCTTTGTCGGGCCTAGCCTCCAAACCAAGCTCCAACCCCTAATGGAATTATGAACCACTATAAATCAGTGGAGTTTTGTTGAATTTTAAAGTGTCAAACCCCAGCTATTAAACACCTTCTGGAGACGGTTCTGCCATGGTCATTCAGAGAACAATGGATGCGGTTTTGTGCTTTCAGCGGTGAAAGCGACGATGTCGTTCCAAACACTTTGCAGCGTAAACGCACATCCGTTTTGCTGTGCAACACACGCGACTGGAATGGTCGACTCCCTGAGAAAAAAGTTTCCCGATCCGTTTACCAAGTTTAAACATTCCAACTAGCTTTTCACAATACTCTGTTCGTCAAATTTTCTTGAGTGCCGTTCGAAATGAGCACAGAAAGTCAGCACACTAATTGAAGACGTCAGAAACATTCACTGTGATGGTTTGGTTGAACCGACGTAAACTCATTTTGACAACACTAGACTGATACGTGTGGGGTAAGCCACGAAGCATTTTCTTAAAATTCGTGGATCGAATTTCGAACCAACAACCGCATATTAAGGCCGTCATCATTTGATTGTTCCTTTCGTGACACTCAAGCGCTCTGCTCTTAGCCATCGGCCTAATTATTGAGCCATGCATCAACTTCTGGGGTCCATACGTACAATGTCGGCAACCGGAAGTGATAAAAGTTGGTTGTATTTTAGGTCATCAGTTTATATGAAAACATAAAATCAAAGCTTTTTGTGGCAGTGAGATGAATCGAGAAGATTGCATCATTAATTGAGAAAGAAAGACTCAAAAAGCTTTAATGGAAGATGTATTAATTTTTTCAACTTTCGCCTTTTATGCTGTTAATAAATCTAATTATAGAAGCGATCGAGCTTTCCTACAACACTTTGGGCAAATTGGAGTTCCAAGGGTGTCGAAAGCGTGGTTATTCGTATGACTGCCGGTTTCAGCATTCAGAACAAGCCAGTCAATCCCAGCTCTCGTGAAAAGGTAACGCTTTTGCGCGTGCTGGATTCCAAGAGGAATCCAGAGATGGCCCTGTAACCATCACATGACCTTACTGTTTATTGTTTATCAGCAACAAGACCATTCTTTCTATCACAGCAAATACAATGGTCTCGGAGCATCGCTATAAAACAGACGCTCGCGCCTTGCTTTGTCATTTTGAGAAAAGACTTCAGAAAGTTTGCGTCAGCCGAACGAAATGTCTTTCCAGGAGATCATATTAACTTTTTAAAGAACTCGCTTCCACCGCACTTTAAGCGTTGAAGAATGTATTGTCAACAGTTTGCGGCAAAATACATTTAGTTTAGGTCTTTACGGAATAGTTTTCGGTATCAAAACATTTTGGCACACAACTTTTCGCAGTCTGACGGATGAAACTTTCTGTTTTAACTGCAAGAGCTATTTTAAGTTGCTGCATGGCTGTACAGAGTTTTCAGGAAATATTATTTTTTTCGATTTTTCTTCTGATGCAACTTTCAGATTAAATCAGCAGATTTTTTGACATTCGTTTTTTATTGTACACTTGTGTAGCTGTCCTAATGAAAAATGTCTTTATTTTAAAGTATATTGTGTGGCAATGTCCATTATCTTTGAAGCAATGTCATGAGTTTCGAATTTTTAGCCAATAGATCTTTTAGAGTTATAACTTTTCTTTCAGTGAGCGTCTGTAAATGGGATTAGTCGTAAACCACACTATTGCATTCAAAATTGATGAATTGCATTGTAATTTTCAGTTTTAAGAATTTGTTTGGGCGAAATACAGAGGGAGGAAGGTGTTTATAATTCACTCCACACGAACCCTTCACCACGCTATGTCGTTTGACTTCAAGTTTAAGACTGTAATCATTGAATGATTCTGTGCACCGTAAATGTGTTGTGACAACTTGTTTGATGTTTGACAACACAGAGAGAATATTTAGTTTGCAATCATAGACATTTGCTTCCATTCACGTTGCGATACAACACATCTAGAGGAGACAAGAAACCGATGATGGTTTCTCCAAGGAAGGTGCTTCAATGCACCCTTCTTCTAAGTGTCTTGCTAGTGTCTACGGGCCCAGGTAAGAGATTTGCGTTGCATGCAAAGCGCATTTTTGTCTCCATAAGTTTGTAGTTACTTACGAATCGGTTCATTTTCGCAAGAGTATGTATTGCGCAGGTCGAAAATTATGTAGTTTTGTGTTGAGATGTTCGTACAGTACAGCCCGCTATAACTTCTTGAGGGTTTAGTTGGTAAGCGATTCATGAATTCTGAAGTTGTTTACCCAGTGTAAAATGTGTCGTAAAACTACCGACTCCTTTTTCCAAAGTTTATAACAAAAACGGAAGTTGTATACAACAGAACTACACAATGATTTGTTGCTGTACGGAATGTCAATGAATTTCTAAACAATTAATTAAACAACAATTTATAAAATCTAGAGCGGTTTCCATACTTGCAGACATTTCTGTTTCTATGAACATCACCGAAAAGTGTCAGTTTTAGCGAAAATATTATAAAATTTTTGATTTTGGTGAAATTTAAAATAAATCTGTTTTTGTGAAAACGGTTGTAGAAGAGTTTTATTACAAAATGTTAACGAGAAATGACTTCTACATAAATTCTGGTTAAATTCTTTAAACATGTTTCAAGCTAACTTGTAATTTGCATGAACGGTTTATTTTTACGTAACGACCAGCGTATATACTACGCAAAAATACGTTAACCGTGAGTAAATCGCTCTGAGGCCTCCGATGCTGTAAGACAAAAGCAAAAAAACGAAAGACAATCTGTTTCTCGTCGAGAGATTTTGATCTGTCCAAAATAGGCTCATGAGCAGTGCAAAAGGGGGCAGAACGACTAAACTTAAGAATGTATTTCACCAGTGAAAGGCTGTTGTTGCGGTAAACACACAACATAACCGCAGCCTCGTCTTGAAGAGAGTATTGTTTCGGAAGAAACAATTGTTTCTACACTGCTTGTTTGACTTGCGTTTGCTGTGAATGTCTTGCAGTTCACAAAAGATTATGAACCAATTGCTTTCGTGTCAACAACAATGACAAAAACAGTACATAAGTCAAAAGAACTTTGTTTATATTTTTTTATCTGCTGGGCGCTTTTCTTGGTGGATCGCAGCTGGGGTGCGTGGATTCATTGTTTCAACCCTTCTGTGTTGACAACGCGTGCTGAAAATTGAGACATCTATTTCAGGCGTCCCTTTTGTTGTTCAGATATTGTTACACTGTTGTTCAACCCTCTTCATGTGAACGAGGAAACAAAAGCTACTTGAATATAACTTTTTTCAAAGAAACATGTTTATACAAATATTTACACAAGTTTGAAAATTCTTGCACAAGCCACATAAGCTTTTTTACATGTTTACAAAACATCGCTCATGCACAGGCCGGACAGAAATAACCTTGGTTCTGTTTGCAGAGCACCAAAACCTGATAACTTTGCATCTCTGTGTAAAATATCTCGCAATTGGCCAGTGTCTTAAATTAATACTCCTGCGAATACATCGCGGCGGCTTATGGTGGAAATAGCCAAGGGGTTGTAATGTTCTGCCTCTAGGTGAACATTTGGTATTTTTGCGCTGCGTATGACTAATCATTTGTGGTGTTTCGAGTTAATGGCCTTTTTAAAGACATCACTGTTTAACTTGAGAAAACAAAATCTCAGTAAGGAATATATTAATTTGAAATGTCAGATTAGGGGTTCCCAACCTTTCTCTGACCATGTACCCCTTCAGTATTCCCACAGATGAACATGCAGTCCTTCAGCATTTCGAAAGATGAACGTGTACCCCTAAAGTTTCTTATGAAAAAATATTTTATCATGATTAATCATAGATATATTTAACAATAAGCATATAGCGGGTTTTTGAAAAAATATTCACTGATATATGTATGCATATTTGGAATCAACAGATAGGTAAATATATATTTCTCTTTTATCGCTAACCCTAAATGCACCCCTTCGGATAGGCAAATGTACTCCAGGTTGGGAACCTCTGTGTCAGATAATAAAAATCAATTTTGTAATTCCATGGAAAGCAATTTAAACGCTTATGCTTTATGAGTTATTGAAAGAACGCAAAACTATGGTGAAACTGGCGGAATCATATGTCTTGGAATTGTCAGGGAAGACTTCAGCCCGTTTAGACAAGCTGCACCTCTTACTAAAAATGGACGTGTCCTGACAATAACAACGGAAGTAATGAGTACCAGATATCTTCAATCGCCGAATGAAAACCTGATAAATATCATTGAACAGTAATCTTGGTTCAGGTGGTTTGATAATAAAACTATTAGCCCTTGGTCGGAGCAAAGTCTTCTGCATCTTGTTGAAAACACCTCAAGCATTTTATTTTCAAGGTCCGTGGTAAATTTTTATGTGGAGAAATATCTGTTAACGACAACAAAAATGGCAACAATAATAAGTCAAAACATCAAGTCAAAAAATCACACTTATCAAAATCTAAAGCGATAGGTTGACAATATCCATACGATAGATTAGGCCGACGCAAAGCATTGTTCAACCACTTCCTTTGCCAGTGTTTGCAAATTTGGTTGTGACTGCAGAATTACCGTCAACAATATCAGAGTTTCCACAGATACTGGGATATTCAACGACGCCTGCGACACAATAAATAACTTTTGAAAAGCCAAGATGGCGTTTCTGTTCCTGGTACGAAAAGGAAATACCTTTTATCACTTAAAACATGTCAAGCCAACTTTCAAAACAAATAGCACGAACTCTAGTTGTCTCACTGCCATTGTGGCCAATATGAGGAAACGTTCCGGTAAACCTTTGTTGAGAAAAACAATTGCTGACGTTTTTTAAACACGGGCATCTACAAGGTTTTATCGAAAACCAAGCTGCATGCGCGAAATAATCGGAATGTTAAAATTTGTTCCACAAAAAATAGCAATACAATAGTTCTCAAATATTACTTCTCTTACAGGAAACATGAGAAAAGAAATTTCATAGTGTTGCAACCTCTCCGTTGGCGTTGCGTTGAATGAAATATTCACTACGAACGGGATGTGCGCAAAGAATAACACCCATATATATATGGGGCGCGAACAAGCAATAATAGACTGATCTCGTCGGGTGATCTCTATTGTTGCTTGCTGCCACAGTGTGAAGCGTTGCGCCCTTGCCGCTTAGACTTTCCGGTCGTAACAATAGACAATGATTGTCCAAATAAGCAACAGTTTTGTAGATGATTTTAATTTTTCATTTCAGGAAAAACGTTCATGCAAAAGAAACCATGTTAGAGCTTGTGCACTTGTATAGAAACAATAGTGATAAATAGCTGAAGTAGTTTTTCAATATTAACGTGAAGTCATGCACGGTTCGGTGATAAATACGCGGTGTTTTTGAAAAGCATAAAGCAACAATAATTTTCAAAGAGGAGGGGTCTGATTTGCGAAGATTTCCGAAAATTTCTGCATTTCCTTGTTCACTATTAAAAAGCTCTAAGTTTTATGTAAGTTTTCGAGGAATCAGCCGAATGGACTCTGATTTCATTTTTGTGCGATCATTCAAACTTCCACATATCTGCATTCAGGTAAGTAGTCTCCACATTCGTGAAAATTTCGAATCAATCAGCAAATTAGGAAATCAATTTCACGTAACACTACGCATGGTCAGTTTTACAAGCTTATGTTACAAAAAATAGAGTAGTTTTGACAGCTGCAAAACTTTTCTTGGACTCTCTAACCGCAGTCATTTCGAATTTATTTCCATGCACACAAAATGTGTTAAATACTGTTCATAGGAGTCTGGGGCGAAGAGAAGATCAACTTTGTTTCACCCAACCGGGCAGGAGTCAATGGGCAAACGCGCATTACACTACATGGTGCAGGTATACGTTAGCTCGTTTTTTTGTAGAAAGTCTGCTCTTTCTTGTAACGGGCTGTTACCACTACGAGTTCGCTTCATGCTAATCACCGGTAAAATCTATGCTTATAAGTTTTTGGTGAGTATAATTCGGCAAGCGATTGTGTGTGATTAGGCAAGAAAAACCGCTTGCAAAGTTTCAAATTTAGTTGCCTTTTGCTTACGACATATTGCCTTTAGATAAATTATTTTACCCGTTGAGCTTACTCCAGGAATTTTACATTGTTCCTTTTAGTTCGGGAACTTTCATATTTCTTTCAGCAGTACTTGATTCAGTTAGCCTAGCATGAGTTGATAATATCCGAAACTGATGATATGTAACCCATGGCACCTGCACAATGATTGATCAGTTGTTATTGTTTTTTTTCTCAGCTAAAATCTGGAACATTCGCCGTTGTGAACATACCAGCAAAAACGCATCATAGCCTGTTAGATTAAATCATAAATGCAATGGAATAAAAACTCCAGTGCAGAAAAGATATTTTTTTAATGAGCAGCAACCAACAAAGAAAACATTTCTACGGAGTTGGCGCCTTGTCAAATTTTGCATAAACCCTTGTAGGTGTATTCAAAGTTTAAGCTTTGCCAATTAAGAATTCAATGTGCAGCCCTCATTGCAAACTACACAGGGTGCACAAAGCACACTAGGAAAGTAGAAACTTCAAGTTCAGGTTGAGCAGCTTTTCCAGACATGCTTGGAGATATTTCAAACAACTGCATAAGTTTGATTGGCCAGATTTCCCTGTGGACCTGCATATCGGAGACACTAAACCACGCAAGGAAGTATACTTCATCAACTCATTCACTGAGTACCCCTGTGATGTACATCAAGAAGAAAGCGATGAGACTCAGATTGTTTGCTACACAAGGTATTTATGAAAGAGAAGAAACCGTTTCTAACTTTGATGGCTTTCAGAGACTTCCTGCGAATTCCTTACAGCATGCATATGTCTTTCGAAATTTTTTTTCCTGATAGACTAATTTCCAAATTTCGTCTGATAAAATTAAATAAATCTTTTTCAAAACATCAATCCTCGTTATTAACGAAAGTACTTCATTTCAGTTATTTTTATCTCGAAATAATCTTTATATTGCAGAGCAATGAACGCCTGGTGTCTTAACTGATTAAAAGTAATTCAAAAAACTTCAAATGCTAAAAATGTACTATAGCAGTCCATCTTCATAAAACTTTGTCCTACCTTGAAGTTAACATGTGCTGTAGACCAATGGAAGAGGATCGGTACTACGTGAAACTCCGATTGAATAATAAATGGCTCGACTCATCGAAATACTGCTATGGAAACCCTTCATCGTACCGATGCTCCCTCTACGTTAGTCTTTTACTATGAGTTAATTTGAGTAAATGTGCAGACCACATTAAAACAACAAATAAAAGCAATTGAACGATTACAGTAAAGATTGCCGTCAGCCAACATAAAAGTTGCAAAAATATTGGATGTAATAAATTCAGCTTGTTTATCACATCAAAATATAGAAATCGTGACAAGTAGCAATGACACGCAGAGATTTTGTAAAAACTAAGAATGTTTAACGATTAAATTTCAAAGAATGCTACGCAAACCTTTTTGCAGGTCAGACATTGGTATACGCCCCTGATACAGTCGTTAGATTGGGTCACCAATCCAGCACAAGAAGTTTTGACAATTAGAGGGCGTCTCCTAACAAACCTGACCTCGTCTGCTGAAGCAGAGGCAACCAACGGCAACACCGACAAAATCGCCAGAGTCTACCTTACGTCAGGTGTATGCAATATTTTCAAAGACGTCGATGAACCGTAAGTTTAACTGCATTAGTTTCTTTTTCAAATCAGGAAAAAATCCTATACTTATAATGATCTGGACATCAATGTTAATTGTGGAAATGATGAATCTTTGCTTGAAGAATTGGTAAAATTTCCTAACCTTGGTTTTATGAGAAATGTTGGTTTATTTTATGCTGATCTACAATTTGGTGGTATGCATATGAATGTCTTTTTTCCACAATGCAATAATTTCTTCCACTCAAGAGAAGCCTATTGCAAAGAAGAGATAAGTATCGGCACAAGCAAAAATATATCCAAACCAGGTTGTAGACTACTGTAGAATCGCTGTTCTACAACATGTTTTGGATCAAGGACGAGTTTAAGGTAAGCATTATGATCGCGGACAGGCATTCAAAGCGAATGCAACTCTTCAGAACCTTGAATCAGTGGGAACCTTATTTCTCTGCAACGATATGGTCCCGTCTTGGCTTGACAGTTGGCAGTGACACCCACAATTTATTTTTCCTTATAGTCTGCTTCATGAGATTGCCTTGGTTCATATCAGTACAGAAAACCAACTTCAAAAAGATATTTTTATTCTCGAAAACTATTTATTCTTCCTATGCGGACTGGCAACAAATGCCTCGCGGAACGGTGCCGGGCCGCGAACCCGTGGTTGCCAACCTATGATATGTAAATCATGAAGAAAACGCCTTTTTTGCTGAATTAAAAAAAACAAAACTTATAGGTTTCAGATTTCACTGGCAAGGTTTACTCGCACTTAAAAATAATATTTTCCAAATTACGTCTTTGAATATTTACTTGGCAATTGTGCACATTACAGATACGGGGTGTTGCTAGACAACGACGGCGAGTCAAACTGGGGAACACTAGCGTGCAAAGTCGATTCGCAGTTCGTCGGCAACCAGAACGTGAGCTTCATAGTGACGGGGGATCACGGTCGCTCCCTTCCATACCCGTCAACGTTCCACGTGAGTGCCCTCGACAAGATCTACATGTTCCAAACATTTGCAGGTACGATTGATTAAAATCAAAGTTGCAAAAATCGAAAAACGTTCTTTTGCTGTGAGCCTGAAGTTGAGTTGAAATGTTTAATGAAGCTTTGATTTTTCGCTTTCTTAACGTCATTTTCTGACCATAAAAGCGACACCAGGTGCTTGCAGGACGTATATACCCACAAGCGTTGAGCGTGCAACGTTTTCTAATAATACTTCGAGCACCCTAAAATGTGACCAAAACTATGCTCATGGGTAATGACGGAAAAGAAGTCAGGCATTCTTGTATATCAGTGCCCAATTTTTNAATTATGCGATTCTTTTAGTAGTCTTTGGTTTTTCGTGTTCTACTCCGAACTTTCACCCATGAAAATTAAAAATGCAAAATGCTTCAAGAAAATGGCTAAGCGTTTTTTGGAATACTTGAAAAGTCGCCATTTCAAAAGACTAGTCTCCAAGACAACGAAGTCAATTCCATCGGCAAATGTTTCAATACGAAATTGGTTCCAAAAGAATTGGACTTTCTCAAATACCTTTTTTTCTTATAAAGCTATATTTATAAACGATTTGTTTGATCATCTATGTTTCGCTAATTTAGTTGCTTTCTTCGTTGTGTGCAAAGTAAAGGAAGCCATTTTTGAAAATCTAGTTAAAAAACTTCCTATTTTTTTACTGCACTCACGAAATTTCCGCTTGCTGGAGTTCTATTTCGAATATTATCGCAATCGAAAACTTTTTCTTATTGAAACCTTTTTGCTTGTCAGTCGTCGAAGATGTCAACCCGAAACAAGGAAGCATCGAAGGAGGAAGCATGCTCACCATTACAGGAAAATACTTCGACAACTCAACAAGAGCGCCGATAAAGGTTTCAAATTTAACATTTGTCATGGTGAAAATTGTTTGCATCATCAACATGCAAAGGTTTCCAAATGGCTATAAAAGAAATTTATACAAAAGTTATTTTTAATTTACATTAATGCCAAGAGGCAAAAGGCAAGTGCGTCTATTGTGTTTAGCGACGCAAAACGCTTGAACTAAAATCATATTCTAATGTTGGTTTGTCATGCATTGTGGTTTTAATGAATTTTGTATCAAAAAGATAAATTATCTTGAAAATGCTCCGTTGTTTATACTTGGTTTGTGTAGAGCTAAGGCCTGCGTAAAGGTCCCTGCGGCCATTAAGGAATTCAGTACGATGCTGTGATCCTCTGACTTCGACCAGTTTGCTGCTTTGCAGTAAATTTTATGCAAATCTAACCTGTTTCAACTTGTTCACTTCAGACGAGTGGCGTTTGCCCGGTAAACATTCTACATCTTACGTTTTTAACGTGACTGATCAAGGTTTTAGTCGGAGGAGAAGAGTGTTCAGTGCAATCGGTCAGCGACACGCAGATAAAATGCCTGACGTCAGCTCAGCCAGCAGCACGTTCCTTGTACCCGGGAGGAAGAGGTTTCCGACACGAAGTCTTTCCGAACCAAAATGACATAAATGCAGATCTGGAATCATCACAAGCAGGCGGTACATGTGCACACACCGCAAGCTTTTCATAGCCGTTGCAGATTAAACGCCTTATTGAAAATACAAATAATTTGGGTAGAATTTTTCATAATTAATATGGCAGATGCAGTGTTTAGGCAAGTTGACAAACCTGAAGCATGCTTTTAATCCTCTCAGGCGGCTTGCAGAACGTTCAAATTCGCTGGTGATGTGCTGCAATCGCCCGAGAGGATTTTCTACACATGTCGTTTTCAGAGATCGCCTAGTTTGCCATATTTTTCCTTTTTTTAGACAACAAATGTCGAATTGATGTTCAAAAAGTAAAAGTGTCTTCTCGTCGTGGCATCTTAGAGTAATCTTTTGGGTCAACAGACAGAGAAGCAATGATTTCTTGCAACTGCGCTGGTCTTCTAAATTTTAAACCTAACCCAATTAACCTTTTTATTGTTTTTCAAGGTTAAGTAATGTCAGTTCTTTACAGCAACCGTTTTTCTAAATATTAACGAAAAGTCTCATTTCGTGCAGTGTGGACTTTCCACACCGATGGCAGCGAGACTTCCTGGGCGGAAGGAGACAATTTGGTTGTGAGAACTCAAGGTTTTTTTATTCCTTATGTAACAGCGAACCACAAATTCAAAATAAAAGGAGATGACCAAGTCGACGTGTACCTGAATAAAAATGGAAACGACCCAACAGGAAAGGTGAGGGGTCAGATACTTGTTCTTCTACTGCTGATATGAACTCCTTTTGAATGTTTGGTTTTCGTAAATAGTGCATTTGACCTCAGCGGTTAAAGTTGAGATAGGTTGGATCATGAAGGAATGACGCAACGTTTGCTTTCCCTTAACGTTTAGGAAAGAGAAAGTGCGTTCCTTTACCTTTCAAAATATCTTCCAACTATTTATACAAAACCACAAAAACTGCAAAGGAAAAATTCTGACATGAATACGTTTTTTTTTCATTTCAGCCTTCTTTTTGGCACATTTTTAGTATCTGCTTGCAATTTTTGCCTTTGGTAGGTGGTGCATTGGCAGCGAAACCCCGTTGGTCCATTTTTAGGAAAAGGTATTCAAACAGCATTTCTGCTTTTTGACGATCTATTGCAAGGGTACAATCGAAAAGCCAACCTGCGCCATGAATGCTATTTTTCAGTCTTTCGGCGAAAATGAGTTCCCAAACCTTTTCTACTGCTTTTACTGGCTTGCCTGTTGTTGCAGGAACTCATCATCAGTTCTTCGTCCAATCATTACGCAACAAGCGGAAGCATTGCTTTGACCAAAGGCGAAGAATACTACGTCGAGATCCGCCACCAAGAACATACCTCCACGCAGAAAATGAAAATGGCCGTCTACGTTGATCGTACCAATTACACTCCAGACCAAACTAGTAAGCAGTGTTACGTCATAAAACACTGATTCGCTCACAGCTTGACGGTTTAATACCTTACCAGAAAAGTTGAAACTTTTTTCAGTTCAGCTTCGTTTATACTCGGTTTCTTACAACTTTCGGCGCGTCACGAGTGGCCCGCGGCGTCCATTTCCGCTTGCTTGCGCCGTGGGCAAGGCGGCTGTTTTCCCAGTGAATGCTGCACTGGTGGCGAACCAATGGCAGTACAGTTCAAACTGCCTTTTTCCTGAAAACATGCAGTGAGGAAATTTCTATCTGATCTCCACGTGTTTTACTTCCAAGTGACGTTATTGCATATATCACACTGTCACACAAATGATAGGAAAAAAGGCATGAAAGCAGAAAAAATCCGTCAGAGGTAAGAAACAAAAAAATTAGGCGTGTGGCCACACATGACATTGGCAAAAGCGCTTTGCCGTAAAAGAAGAACGTTCGGTTTGGATCAACAATCATGCAAAATTTTGCAGGTTCAGCCTTGACTGATGTCCAGACCATCAGCATCGGTTCAACCGTCGTCCAGGAAAAACAAGTGATCACATTTGAAGAATGGGAAACACAAGAGCCATCGCCGTCTGAATGGGCAATAACTGTTTCTTGTTTGCAAGATTCATGCGATGGTTACAGTTTCAAAATCACAATTTTCGGAGTGAATACAGGTAGGTTCATACCAACATTCAAAATCAGTCCAAAACAGATGTATTTTTCCAGATTTCCTATTAGTTTGCAAATTTTAAGTTTGTTTGAAATAAGCGACATTTCAACATTGCGGACAGGAAACATTGTGCAAAAAAACGTGCAAAAAACTTGGGACAGTGGCTCGCAACTTCTTTAGTGAAAGAGTTAAGTGGTCGTGTCAACCACACAGTTCAAATCGAAAATAAATTTCCTTAAATCTTGCCGCTGACACTTTACATACAAGTAACTTTTGTAACTTTTCGTTACTTCTCGCTTTGAGGCAGCGAAAATTTTTACTGTGCGGTAACAGCTCTGCTGCAGAAATGTAGCTTGGTTTGTGAACATAAGCGTTATTGAAATTTCACATGGATTGCATCGATCCTACGTAGATCTACGTTTGCTGTTTCGTCACAATTGGAAATGACAGGTCATAGTAGGCTTTCCACTACCTTGCCATTTTCAACCTTCAATCCGCGCAGTATCATTCGTGAGTAAGTTGACCCCTCGCTCCCGAAAGAAATTGGGTATAAACTAATAACAAAGCAGGGCGTCTGTATCAACCACTCTTTCCGCTTAAAATGAGAAAAATGAGCCCACAAAGATCATTTGACAAAGAAGTCAGTGCGCAGATCGAAGAGGTTGAGAGCCGCTACTGTAGACCCAGAAACAAAATCCATGCAAAAGGCCAGTGAGGGCGGAGAAGCAATTCTTGAATTTCTGTTGTTTGAACACACATGGAATTTTCTGTTGTGACCAACAAAATTGCAGATACATGGGCGTCGGAAGGATTTATCCAAAGGTACCAGCAGTTGTAAAATTATAATTTGCCAACCTCGAGTAAGGAAAAAAAATCTCCACTGAAAAGTTAATAAGAAAATACCAAACTCCGAAATCCAGCAGAGCTTTGCCCCCCATGAACCCCTCTTCAGACGCCCATGTGTAGATATTGTACCAGGTGAACTGATGATGACCAATGAGAAGCGCGTTTATTGTTTCAGTGGCTGAGCGGCGCGGTAGTCAGTCATTTTGTCGCAAAGGCACTTCAAAACGCCTCATCAGGCGCGCAGCCAAGTTTGAGGAAGTGGGTGGCGCTTTTTTTGGATATAACGGTCGATTCATTTTGCTAGCAGCCGACAAATCTTCAGCAAAGGAGAAAATATATCGTATCGCACAAAGCGTAAGCATATGTTTAAGGTAGTTTTGCGTTGTTCTGCTGGTACTTTCCACGAAAGCTCAGAAGGTGCGACAAAAGATTCTTTTTGAATGAGAAACTTGCTGATTTATGAAAAGCATGACTTAACTTGGTGCAACCCAAACGAGAACACTTTTGCAGACTGGTGACCAATCGGGTAAGCCTGGGTTGTTAAACGTACATCCGCCCGAAGTTAACATTTTTTCTCAGTCGCTTGCCGAATAGAAATGCAGATTAAAGATTTGATTGACAGGCAGTGCGCATTTACATTTTACTGCAGCAGCCTTTGCTCTTTGAACATTATTATCATGCTAGTGTTTTTGCTTGTTTGTGGTTAGTTCGAAATTTGAAATTTCAACTTGTATTTTGACCAAGGAAGCCCTTTTGCATTAACGTAAAATCGACGATGAATATTTCAAACCTGCTCTGTAAATAAGGCTAGCATTCTGAGAGGGTTCATGCTGAAACACTTGTGCAAGCAAAACAGATGGGATTCATCATGGCCGCGTGACTATCCATGAAGTAAAATTTAATTTTGATGAGAAGGATAAGTTTTGTACAGAACAATGTTTTGTAATCACCACAAACTGGTGCTGATAGAGGGACGTAGTTGTTTGCAGGCAATTGATTTGGTGGAACAATTTTAGGCTGAAATGATGCGCTTGTATCTCATCAGATGCAATCCTTTCTGGTGCAAGCTCAACCAGCGTGAAAAGTGCCTTGTCAGCTATAACGAGCGACGTTGACGTCAGTGGTGATGCCACCAACGGATACACCATCACTTTCACTACCACTACAGGTTAAGTTTGATGTGACTTTTTCCACAAACCACCGTTTTGAGCTCCTTACTGTTTTAAAGGTAATACATTTCAATCAGCCATCGGTTGTCACCAAAAGAGCAAGTTTGATGGAATAATGCATTCAGCCTGTTGTTCTTAAATATTGATTTCGTCCTTTGACTTTTTCAGTGAGAGAAAATTTATATGTCTAGAAGTATTCAGAACGTTATCTTCCTGTAATATTATCCACTTTGGCATCTTTCATGATAATCAGTGTCCTGATGAAATTTTAAGGCAGCTGCGATAGACCTGATGCAGCATAGCTCGATATTTTTTGAAAACTTGAGCGAAAGTTTGCGTAAGTGGATAGCCCTCTCATACAAATTACATGTTGAATTGCATCAAATGCCAATCGCTGAAATTGTGCAATCTTCCAGTTTTTTGCTAGCTAAGGCGAAAGCTTTTGGATTATTTTTCGAAAAATAAAACAACGCAGTTTTCAGAAAAGTATAAAACAATAACTTTGCTGAAAAGCAGCTTTGAACATGCTCGAAGCAATCAAAATTTCTTTGAATTTTCCCTGAAAGTGAAAAACGTCTGGTTTGCTTTCAGCGTGATCTATTCTGATAGGACTTAAAAAGCATTGGCCTTTTGCAGAAAACCAAATGATAGTTTTTTATTTCAGGGAGGGTAGAGCTATCTGCCACGAGCAGTGACGAAAGCGCTATGACAGTCACAGCGTCTGAAAGCGTAGTTGGCGTGCCGGACCTGAACAGCTTCACTTTCAAAATAAATGGCTTCGTGTCAGATCCAGTAACGTTTCAAGCGAGTGACGAGGATGTTGCGTCGGCGATCAAGAGCCTTTTCGGGCCAAAGTGCCCGAAACAGATCGAAAACGATTTGGGGGCGAACATTATGTTTTACCAGTAAGTGTGTGATTGCTTTTTGTTCTTCTTTCTTTTCTCAATCACAACCGAAAGAACTGAACCAGCATCTGATATCAAACATGGCCTAAGGAGAAGTGCACAATTGGGCTCTTGATAGTATAAAAAGCTTGCCTTGTGTTGAATGTTGGAGGGTGAGGGGAAAACAAGATAATGTTCAAAAGTGTTGTGACATCAGAATTTCTTGAAAAAGAGGTTGTTGCTGTCGAAAAACGTGTTTTGGTGCAAAAATGCTGAAATCGGACATCGGAGAAAAATCTATTTGAGGATGCGTTTTGAAAAAAATCAATGGAGTTTTGTGATTACAACACAGAGTAATTGCAAATAACGCTTGTTTTCAGCGACTTCGAGACTACAGGTTTCGTCAGCGGACTTCGTAGCAGTGAAACGGCTTTCTGCGGCATTTACTCAGCAAAGAACCCAGATTATGTTTTCTACACGACCGATGCGCCCTTCTCCTCTGCCACATATCAAAAAGTACTTATTGGCATTTTAATACTGATTGAATTGAAGCAGTTAGATGTATAGCAGTACTGTAATGATCAAGTTCAATTTTACACAAGGACTGTTTGAAAATCAATCTGCTTGTTGTTTTTATCCTGGTGTTCCTCCATAACAGCTCACCATTTGGAAAGTTTCATTTGAAAAGTCAATTGTCTTGTGCCTCGTGTAGACGCAACAGAAGCACAAAACCTGAAAAAAGTAAAAGTTGTTAAAAGCGTTCCTAAGGGTGCCTTACCCTGTAAAGCAAAAACCAAAGCTCACCAGCAGTACAATTTGCCATTTATATATCAAGCTACCCAACAAAAATGTTTGCCTGTTTGGTAAATGCAAGTGAATGCGAGGAACCACGGTGTAGTGCGCGGAAATTTTCGCTGAGCTAACACCGGGGGCAAAAGTTGCGCAAAGGAAAAGTAAACATTTCCTTAATTAAGCATCAGAGCCATTAAAACGCTGGTCTTGGTTTGCAGCTGTGCTTCGCTTACGTCGGTGACATTAGCAACAGCATCCTTGTATCCTACAACTACCTCGACTCCGAAACAGGGGAGAAAAATGACGTGAACTTTTGGCGAACAATAAACAACGTGGGCTTTCAAGATGCCACTGAATGGACTCACGTCTGTGTTGACATCGATGATCTTCTAACTTCAGGTTTGTTTTGAGCATAACGTAGATTGTATTTCGAGTAATTGGAGATGGTTGCTCTGCTCCCAGAGCGGGATGTTTATTTAAGTTCTGGCGAACTGTGTTCAAATATGGTTGGGTCAGAAAAGGAGTGACGGCATTAGGGGAAGATACGTCTTTTTAAAAACAATATTTTGCTTTAGGAGCGGTTCACGTGAGTAATGCCGGGTGCACAATGAAACTAGCACCTGAAAACATGTTTCAGATCTTTTATGCTGTTTTTAAAAGAAAATTATCGACTTCTTTGCGTGGATAATGAATTGTGTGAAGCGCAAAAAGAGCAAATCACTTAAGCAAATACTTATGTTTTAATTTTTCTAAAACCTTTGATTACATTTGATTGTCCATGGGGTAACACTTACGGTTTCCTCAGCTGAACCGTCACAGAGCAACTTCGATGTGTATGCACTTCGTTTGAATGCCGGATCCAACAACAATGTTGATCTTTACGTGGACAACGTGATGGTGGCCAGCGACGCAAAACAAACAAGCGAAGAAATTCTGTGTAGGTTTGGCGTCAAGTTGGTGCTACGGACAGGTTTTAACTCGTTCAAGTGCAACTTTTAACATAATCAAGCAGTGCTGCCGCACAAACTCGTTTTCTCCACGGAACTGACATTTCAAATCTGGCAATTTTATTAATATGTTAAAAAGAAATTTTTTTTGTCTTCAAGTTGTTCTTGTTGTTGCTGTGGTTAAAATCTACAGTTGATTTTCTTTCGGAAAGAAAACAGACTTTGTTTAGTCAAAAATTTTAACCAAACTTTTCAATCAACAAATTGTGGCGTATTTTGGTCGAAGTCGTCACGTTTAGCATGCAGGAAATATATTGTTTTTGACAGAGCTGTTCGCCGACTGAAACGTATCTGCCATGAACAAACGGCTAGGACTAGAGGATACAATACATTTCCCCATTTCAGAGCTTCTCGCTTTGCACAAACTTATTCGGAGCAGTAGCAAGCCGTTAGAACCTTGAGCTCGCAATTGAGTTGCGTGTGACTGCTTGACCGATCAGGCACCGAGGCCACTTCTACTGCCTAACTGTGCTGAAGGCGCAATTTTGTTGCACAAATTCGGAACATAGCGCTCCTTTCGTTAATTTTTGTCTTGTATCGGAGTGTCTGGAGTTTTTGAAAAGAGTTCGTGCGACCGCATTCTTAAATTGATTTTTATAAACCAGCACTCCAATTGGCAGCAGTTGCCTTCTCTTTCCTTGCACTGTTCTCTCTGTCAAAATTCCCTCAGCCTACACATTTTTTTTATCCGAAGTGCTACATATTATTTCACGTAGATATGCTCTATTACACTAAAATTACGCATGTAATGTGATTCATTTTTAAATGGATATGCGGGAAGCATAACCGCAATACTTTGAAAGGCCATCTAACAGCTTCCCTTTAAAGCCCGCGCCGGCTACTGCTGTGGCCATAACTTCTGAACGGAATGAGTTAGAGAGTCACTGAAGGTATCATTTGATCCATACGACAGCACCGCATTTTGCGGTAGGTCACGCCTACCTGCGACGTCACTGTGGCGTCGTTTAAAGGGAAATCCTTTTATCGCGTAGGATTGGAAAACCAGTCGCATCCATTCAAGCAGCCATACAGCTCAAACCAAACACGTTGGAAACAACTTTTACATAAAAATGTTGGTGAAGATCTTAAATTTGCAATGATGACCAAAAAAGCTTAAACTTTTGTTTGTGGGGGTCCAAGAGGGCAAAAACCAAGAATTTCGTTTTTTTTTAGGTTCAAGTCACTTTTCTGCCACCGAGTACCACGAAATCCCCCAAACTTGCAGAATTGTATATTTGGGTACTTTACAACATCCCATCAAATTTTAAGCCAAAATATTGACAGGAAAATCATATTCTTGAAAAAAATCAAAATATCCATTAGGTGGCTGAGCAAATATTTGGATCTAATTTTGGTCATAACTCTCCAGCTCTTTAGGTTAGCAGGCTATTCAAGGTCTCTAAAGCTTCAGAATAGCTCCTAGAACATTTCAAGCTACTCAGCAAGACATTGACCTCTGTACCTTTGTCTGTGGACCCCAGAACGTGATCTGGAAGTCAATATTCCCAAACTACACTTCTTTCCCCCAAACGTTTCCCCAAGACACCCCAATCTGACTTTATTTGAAAATATCCTGTTTTCGAGTATTCCGGCGGTCAGCGAAGCGCCAAAAAACGGATCGGAGAGGCTAAACGGGATGCGGGAAACGTGTTTTTTTGGATTTCCTCTGAAAATTGTCAAAAAATCAGTACGGCCATTACACAAATATAGATTTTTCTCAAAAATTTCAAATGGAAAGGTTTATTTTTGTAATGTACATTAGATTCCTTGCTGTCTCATGCATCCAGGGATGTTTTCACCGGCTCTCTAGCCCGATCCGTTCAGAGTTATGGCTGATCAAAGGTTTACCGACCACTTCAGTGGCCGGCGCGGGCGTTAAAGGGTTTTAACATGGGAAAGCAGTTTCAGATTTAGATTACTGGCACAGTAGTCAAAAAAAATGTTTTCAGCCTTGAGCATCTCCTAAAACCTCTGATTTTCATTCAAATGCACATCTGTCTGCTTGAATTCAACAGCTTTTACTCGATCCATTCGGCCATCAGCCGAGCCTGAGATCCGCTTGTCGGACGTGACAGTAACGAAAGCAGATGCTTCGAACTCAACCTTCTTGAAATACGACGTTATTTTCCACCCAATTGAATGCGGCCACAACTTTCCCTTGCTCGGTAAGGTGTTTCAGTTTTCGCGTTTGTGCCGTATTTTTTTCGCCTTGTGATCTCATCAGTCCACCCCGTAACATGCGGTCACAGCTGCAACTACTGTATTTATAAGTTCTGGAGAAATTCGCAGGAAGGAAATCGTTGCCCGTGTAGAACTTGAACTTGGCAGGCTTGTTATAAATTAGGTATCTGAAACCCAAAGAACACATCACATTGCCTCTTACTGGCATCACATTGCCTCTACTGTTTCAATAAGAGAGGGGGCTGAGTTGGCGGTACATTTGACTCTGTTTATTGCAATCTAATTTCCTGAAAAGTTCTTTCAAAGTAATGAATATGCCTTTGCATTTGCATACTTTCGACCTAACAGATAAATGGCATACATTTCCTGAAAATTTACCCGTTTCTTCTGAAGCAGCTGTTGTTGTTGGTAAGCCAAACACGAAAAGTGGTTGTACTATTTTTTATTGTATTACTGTATTTCGTACACTCTGTACTACTGTAAAAATTAGTTTATATCAACGAAATGTTATTTGTATTTGATGTGATATTATTTTTGCGTAATTTTTTGTCATCCTGCCATCACTTTACAGTAATTTAGTGGCAATATCAACGGGGTTAAAACGAGGAACAGATCAAAGATCAAAATAAACTCAATTGTTCTTTTCTTGATCAGGCCAACGATAAAAATTATTTATCTTTTTGTACATTTTAAATATACGTTTGTAACAAAATTTTTGAACTAAAACGTTTAGAAACAGAGCAATTGGAGTCTGTTCAGTGGCGATGGTGGAATAACTCATCTTTAATATATCAAACTGGTTATGCAGATAAACACACAGAAAAATTCTATAAAATTAATTCCCAAAGAAAACTACGTGAAAAACATTTCCAGTTTGAAACAAAAAAGGTGTATCAGCGTTGCCTCTCATTGAGATCTCATTTGCCGCTCATTGAGCTCTCATTTGCCGCTCATTGAGATCTCATTAGTCTTGAATGTCTACGAAGCATTGAAGTAATCGCAGAAAACATAGTACATAGAAAAGAAGAGCTAATGGTCGAGCGGTTTCAGGCAAATATTAGTATAATTTATGGCACCTGTCACCATACACACACGTGAATACAAGCGCAAAAACAACCACCAACGGTACAGGTATGAGAATTGATTTTTCCCTATGCACGTAGTCATGGCGGATCGAGGGGTGGGAATTGGATGCAATTGCTTCCCCACCAAAGAAAATAACCATGGCGTCTCCTTGACTTGGCGGATACCCTTACCAAAATGACGTCCTTATAATTTCTTTAAATTTCACCTGCTTTTCCGAAAACAGCAGATGAAAATCCGCCGTAGGGGCCTTTGTGAGTCGATTCTGTTTTAAAATAATGTTTTTGGTTGTCTTGTTTCGAATTACCATATAATTGGAGAAAGCGTGTTGAAAATCAGGTGGTGAAATGCTTTTATCCTCGCTGCATACTGTTTTGTTTTTGACAAATAGGCTTTGCATCGAGCAGCGGAACTGTGAACGCAGATGATGGACTTTATGGAACCGACTGGGCTTCAACTTCAAGGGTATGTCTGTCTTTCGACAAAGTTCATTGTTTGTGATTGACTGGAACGAAGGTACTTAAATGATAACGGAGGGGTCCTGCTGAAGCTCTGCTGTAACAACGTGCATCATGAGCCCTTCCTTCCAACACAGAGATTTGCGCAAATGCACCTGGTGCAGAGATTCTTTGGGTCAACGGTCACTCATTAATTTCTGCACAGTTTCAGCTGATTTGTCCGGATTAGTGTTGAACGTTGGTGCTAAGTAAGAAATACGTCTAAATTATTTTGCGCAGTCCAAAACGTTAGTTTTGCATCAAGTCCTCAGTGATGGTTAATTTTTACAGCATAACAATTCAAAGTTTCACGTTTGTGAAACTTTGAATATTCTTCGAAATTTTGTTAAGGCTTTTGCCTCAGACGCATATTCCATATTACGTTGGTTAGACAAAGAACTCAAGTATGCCAAAATGTTTTTATACGACAAATCACAGGATGGATGTTAAATGGCATATGCACGCAATACTGAAAAGGAACCAGTGTTAAAAAAACGCACCAGCAACTCTACTTCGTTCGGTCAGGTGTAGTCATACACAAACGTTGCGTAATTAGATGAAAATGGAGATTTGTAAAATGCATCAGAGAATTAGAGTGGACGGGTAAAAAGGTTAGATGATGATGCATATCGTCAAGCAAAGACACACAAATATGCTTCCATTCAAGCGGTTTCAAATTTCCTGATAAAACAGGGTACTTGGAGCAGGTTAACACTTGCGTTCCTCGGTTGTAGTGCACAAATTCCATAGGCGTCGTTGCAGGCAACCCGTAGGCTTTTATTATCATACTGTGTGTTTGCTTCACAATTGGCAGACATGTATATTAGGCACGAACTGGGGTGTTTTTAACGGTAGTGGAACTCCGAGCAAAGGTCCATCTGGGCATGTTTGTTACACACTAAATTGATTTCACTTGCCTGTGAATGTCATTGTGATCCTTCATCGAGGCAAGAAACAATGCAGCAAGATATTTGACGTCTTTGAAAAACTTGACACTCAAGCCATTCCAAGAAACAATTGGCGTTGTATGCTTTCGATGCGTTTTCAGCCTTCATACAATTAAAACTATTTCATTTTCAGTACCATAATCAGGACAAATTGTCGTAAGGCTCTGAAGGCCACTAATGTTGTGATGAAACAGAACATCAAAGAATAGGCAAATCCCTACCATATTTCCCACAGCTCAAAGTTTGTCCTNCTGGGCAAAATAGTATCAAGGTGAGCAGTAAAAATAGACATGGACTCAGAACTCCCTAATATCATACCCGTTGATTACTTAAAGGGGTCTGACAGGCTTGCATTGGTCTCATTCCTATCCCAACTCACCATCAGTTTTACTATGCTCACAGGTACATTGCATTTTAGCTTTGTGAACAATAGGTTGTGATTAGTTTTATTAGACACCTTGTACGCTAGACGCTGAAAAACAGGGGTGAAAAATCTGTTGTCACTGAGAACAGGCAAGCAACAGTTAAACTGATATATATATATATATAAATTTCTACAAAACGTCGATTTGAAGCCAGAAATCCCAGGCAAAAGAACTTTTAGCTGGTCAAAGTACTCAGAAGCTTCTTTAAATTGCTTGCACTAGGTGGCGTTGATTGTCGATATGCACTCATGTTTGTGTGATATGCCAGCTGCAAACTATCTCCAAGCAAGCCTGCTGCAAAAGAAACTTAACAATTGTTTAATTGTTATCGAGTATCTGACGAATGTTCTTGATATAGATTCGTGTGGAAAGAACAGCGACAGCTTCTCCGCCGGTAAAGGGGACATTCGACATTAGCTTTGAAGGTGGAAGTCACGGGGGTCTGCAAGAATTGCCCGCGAACGTTTCGAACGAGGACCTGGCTACGCAGCTAGAAAGTCTTATCGGCATCACCACAACATCTGTTCAAAGAAGCGGAAGCTGTTATGGGTGAATGAATAATTGCTACAATAGGCAACAAAAGTGACAGTGTGATAAAGTATTAGCGAGGGTAGCGGTTTAAGTTAACTTTAAAAAAAATATTTTGTGCAAAATAAAAGGGTTCGAAGGCGCGGAAATTAAATTATGGAGCCGTGGAAATATCACGTTAACGTTACACAACTTCTTACAGTAAATGTTTGATGTGGTATTTCGAAAAAGCAAGTTTGATGGACTTTACCTCTGAAAAACAGAGTTTGAGCCACGGTCAATACCTTTGCAAGAAATTGAACTCTCAAGTTTCAGAGGTTATAGCCAACAAATTCTGTGCTCTCTTTCAATGTAAAATTGCCTGAAAAGCAAACGATTGCAAAACACTTCACAAATGTGCTACTACTCAACAAATCGCATACCATTGGTTAAAAAAAGTGTCCTGCTGTTTGCAAGCAAATAATTCTAGCTGTTGAAATGATGCACTTTTTAATAATTGCAACACAAAAGCACAATTTTCGCTGAAAATCCACAAAAACGTCAATTTTTGCTGAAAAAATCCATTAATAGCTGTGTTCATTTCAAGTGCGTTTGCAAGCATGCGGCTTTGCGTCCTGACCGCTTCTTAGTGTTGCGAAGACCTGCTCACATGTTGATTCACGTGACGCAGTTCTTTCACCGAAGTATAAATGACCCCGAAACATGTGTTCTAATGGCGTCAAATTCATCATAAACTCAAGCACAGAAATCGTGAAATTGTGGCATAAGCAGTGTGCTGAGTCCTTAAAAATCTTTTAATTTGTTTAGAACATCTTCTATTATCCTGCTCTCCTGTAAACCGGCACAAAAATGAAAAACGGTAAAATAAGAACAAATAACTTAGAAACACATTGTAGCCAAGAACGATATCGGCTTGAAAAAGTTTAATCTATGGTGGTCTCGATCGGTAAATTGAGCAAAAATATATTTCCGAGGTTCGCAAAGTACTCTCGGAGGTGATAGACTACATCAATTGAAGAAAGTCATTGTGTAGGCCACGAGCAAGTTTTATATAACTTTTGAATTTGGTTGTAAGTTAGTATTTCCCATTTTCAGATCCAAATGCTACAACAGGATTTTGTAACCAACTGCATTCGCAGGAAGTTACTCGGAAGATTTGCTTGCATTTCACACGATTAATCTTTTCAAACAATAGAATAAAAGACTGAACAAGAAATTTCTAGTTTTCCAAAACATGCTGGAACTATTTCAAGCAGACGTACAAGGCAGTACGATTGGCTTATTGCTACATAGAACACATTTTGTTTAAAGTACTGTTTTGCAAACACATAGCTGATAATGTCTCTAGTGGTAATTTCTTAGGGAGAAAGAATCTAACACATGCTTAGAAGCTTGAAGATGCGTGAAAGTAACTCTTGATTGAGTTGTGTGACAATGGCTTTATACAGAAGTTTGACTTTATACTCACTGAATGTATTGTAACTGTAATGACGATTTCAAGGCACAAAGCCTTTTTTCGAAAAACCCGAAGAGTTAGCGGCAAATGTTTGAGCAGCAAGCCCTTGCAAATTAAAATAAAAAGATATATCAAACGTTTTCACTTTTGCAGCTACACATACCAAGTAAAGTTCATATCACCTGGAGGAAAATACGACATGATGAAAGTGGATGGATCAGCACTTACAGGCAACTCACCAACGATCAGCGCTACTCAGACAGTCGAAGGCGGGCTGCTGATGGACCCCATTCGCGGCGATTTCTTTCGCACGGCACATGCCACACCTCAGGTGCATGCGTTTGCAGCTTTAATAATCAGCTTTGTGTTGAACTTGTTATTTTTGTTCAAACAGGCCTATAGAGCCCCGCGGGCAGAGAGTTGATTTAAAAATTTGCGTATAACAATAGAAGACTAATTGAAACAATTTTTTAAAGTATACCTAGCCTATCCACTTTCTTGTAATTTGGTGATCTTTGCTTTCCAATACTGTGTTTGCCTTTACGAATTAATACTATTTCCTAAAATACCTAACGTTGAAATGACAAACATTGGCAGCACTAACTTTGCAGGTTATCAGCCAAATTCAATATTTAATTGTATCGGCTATAATAAAATAAGCATAAGACAAAATATGTTTGGCGGATTTTGACAATTTCCACAAGCCTTTCAAAAAGTGATTCTCCCATAAAATCCGCAGTTCCTAAAAGTCGTAATTGATTGGAGAAAGTACATCATTAACAATTTCACTCGTTGGTTCTGGTTAGAAGCAAGGATTGGAGTAATCTTGTAATGTTCGCAGTTCTCAGGTTGTCGCAGGTAAGCACATTTGCTAAAAATGGTACCAGCTTGTTGAGAACTTCCCATTTAAGGCAAAGGTAGACGCTATCCTACTCTGGCAAAATCTCACGTGTTAAAAATCGGTGAGACTGCAGTCACCCTAGGACAATGGTCAGAACGCTTAAGAGCGAAATTGCTTAAAAGTTGGATAAAGTACCATTAATTTATTTGTGTGTTGTTTTTCGTTCGTCTAAGCTTTAAGAAAAGAATAAAAAAAAACGGAGGTGACAAATGCTTTCGTTCGTTTTACGGTAGCATTAAGTGATCTGACAAAATGCTTGCGGGCCATAAGAGATAGTCCGCAGGAACGTTAAACTGCGCCAATCGCTGATTTATCGTAAACAAACTTATCGCAACAAGGTTTTTTAATGTGAAAGAGAATCCCTTGGTGTATACTTTAAGTTGACGCTCGCAGTGATGATAGTATTACACGTTTTTCAGTCGATTTTTGCTAGTATACTTGTTGTCAACGCCCTTGTGCATGCTTCATGAAATTGCGAATCACGTGCCAAAGTACCACATAGGAAAAGCAGTCAAATCTGCTCACAAACCATTTTACTTGGAACTCGGTTTCGCGTCAGTCACGCGTCTTCAGTCCTCCTGTAAATGGCAAGCAAAAAGCCTACTGGTGAAATGATGAAGCACTAAAGCAAGACTTACATAATCATGCCAACTTCAGTTCCAGCACATGCTAAGACTTTTCGCTTTTCTAAAAATTCCGGCGGGAAGAATGACTGCTTCTGATAGGTTGCAGTTGAGGTGTTGGCAGATCCGTCTGGCTAAAATGTCATACCAATCAGTCAGAAACTACACCGACCGATAAAACCTTGCATATACTGCACTTTTAGGCCAGGGTGAGCTTTTAACGTAAATCCACCAATAGCCGGCTGCTTTTGTCTTTGGAAACCCAGCATGTAGCTAAGTAGGGACCATAAAGCAACCCAGTGAAAAATCGCTGCCTGAGAAACCCCTGGTGGAGCACGCACACGTGAAGAACGTGAAAACTGTGCTTGTTCATATACAGTCTATTGTGACTTTTACCATTTTTAGCTCCTGGTTCTTAGGAGAAATTTTTTATACCAACCATCGCTTCCTCTGCAGGTACAAATTTTCGTTAACGACATACCATCTCATTGCTCCGGGTTGTTTGACACAAATGTTGCATCTTCCTGCGAGTTTCAATGGCTCAGTTCCGAAACGCCGCAAGTCACAAATGTAGACCCCACTTCCGGGGCCGCTGGAGCAGCTATTGAAATTACAGGTGTGGTGGCGTGAATGGCAGTCCATTTGCATATATTGAATTAATCGAAAGCGCGACGTTGTATAAATGGAAAGCGTGAAGTTGCAGGCTATTGCATAAATCTGCAACTTAAGCGCTTGATTTTTTGCTTTGCTGAACAAATGTTTCTTTTTCATCAGGGGAACGTTTCGGTTCCAATAATAACATAATCGTTGGAGGAGTGGAATGTTCAGTCACAGAGTCTAGTGAAACGTTGCTGAGGTGTACGCTAGGAAACTCTCCTGGTGGTCAGCAAACCCTTGCAGTGAATGTTGGTGGGAAAGGTACGAATAGATATTTCATCTTTGTTTTTGGTACGTTACTGTTGTAATAGCAATAATTCTCAATGTTGTATAAATTTCCGTTTTTTATGACCAAATGTGAAGGAGTAACACGTGTTTTCATTTCTATAAATTTGAATAAAGGGTGTTTTTGAGCAAAAAATTGCTTGTTTTGTCAGGTTTAGCCACCGTTGCAGATGGTTACAAGACTTTCACGGTTACGTCTGAAATCACCTCTATATCGCCCACTAGCGGCAGTGTGGCAGGGTGCACTACGGTTAGCATTTCCGGAACAGGTGACGACATCACCGTTTTTTCGTGAACAAAGTGCATAACGTTCATCAACCTTGAGCTTGTTGACGCAAAGCTTTAAAGCAAAATCCATTGTTTGGATCTTTAATATGCACGTTAATTTTGTGATTAGGACCAATTATACGGCTAAGATCGTTCAATATGTGTACAAAAACTTAATTGTTGTGTGCTTTGTAGATTGCACCTCTATTGCATATTTTTACGCCCATGCTTCAAAAAATCGACTTTCATATGATCCACCACTGTTGTATAATTCTTCCCGGTCTGTATACTTTTGCCCTCTTCTGCTGTACATTTTTTTCACGCTGTTGGCCTTTAATTGGATAATTCCAGGCTTTGACACGACTTCGAATGTTTCGATCGGTGGTAATGGTTGTGACGTAACTGCTGCAACGTACAGCTCAATCACGTGCGTCACCTCTGCAAGTGCGACAGAATCCACCCTGGCGGTGTCGGTCACCACTTCTGGAGTAGCGGCCACGGGATCCGTCACATACAGTTATGTCACAACAGGAACTGGCTCTATCAACGAAATCGCACCTGCGACCGTCGGCATCGGAGGAGGTGAATATTACGAATAATATGCGTGAACCTGGTGCTGCTTGCGATAGGGCGTTAGCGAAACAATGCAGCATACTTTTTTTCTTTTCACCGTTTTCGGTTTTAGGCATCTTCTGTAATCGCGCTCTTCTCCGCAGTTTTTTTATTCATCAAAGTTTTCCATTTTTCTAGGTACTGAAATCACTGTTTCTGGTGAGAATTTTGGATCTATAACGGGATCTGTACAAGTTGGATCTGAAATGGCTTCGGTTTTATCGTGGAACGACACAACAATAGTTTTCTCTGCTCCGTCCATTTCTTCTGGCAGTTACAATGTGCACGTGATCATTGATCCGGTTGGCTGCGCAATCTCATCGTGAGTATGAAAACTTGGTTGTCCACCAATCTAGATATAAGAGTTGGTATGAAATCCAACAGTAGTGCTAGTGTAATTACGCGTTTACGTCAACACGTCTTTTTTCAAGCAGTAGTGATTGCGAAATTCATACCATGTTTTTAATGATGTTTTTTTCTAAATATTATTTTCAATTTATTGTTTTTATTCATTTATTGATCATTTCATGTTCATTTATTATCCAACTCGAGGTCCATGCAGTCAGTTGGATGCTTCAGTACGCTTGGTTTTATGCACACCTGTGGGGCGGCAAGAGCAGTCAGGTATTATCGCGTACGCTGATGTGAGGGAACACGTTACGATGAAAGAAACAAGTTTTGGTTAACAACTTTGGTTAACAACAAGTTTTGGTTAACAACTTGGTTGGTTGACAGTTGTGAACTTTTGTGAGAAATCTCACTGAAAGCGAAAAACCATCAATGTGTTGGAGCTCCAACGTCGCTGTGGTAAAGCTGTTTCATTTTAAACAGATTCGACGAAACGGCGTTACACCT
>JGI24022J15233_10000144_pt1 | contig 32194 bp, 18 predicted proteins | sample Ectturendosymbi2_FD_15233 | JGI IMG/M metagenome (IMG submission 15233)
TCTTTCAGATATTTTCTAAAAAAGTTCCGCAATTCTTTTTCTAGTTGTAGAGATGTTTCGCCAAGGTAGGGCAGGTAAAGAATTCTTCGAATGTCAGTCGTCTTTTCTTGGTTGTTTTTAGGAGTGTTTTTATAACATTTCATTGCCAAGTCTTGCTTTATTTTTTGACTGAAGATGGATTAAGAATAATCCGGAACGTCTCAAAATAAAAATGTATAGTTTTTTGAAGGCTTTTATAGTGTTGATGAAACTGTTAAGTCTATCCCAATTTTATGCTCCAAAGGTATTCAATAGGTTATTGCTGTGTGTATTTCGGAGTATTTTCCGGTGATTTAGGGTTTTAGTAAAGCCATCCACATCTGGATTCACCGTCATTTCTCAAGTTTTTTTCTAAGTGTTGGATGGTGGGCACACTTTCAGCTAAGTTTTCTCTCCCTGGCACAAACTTCTTTTTACGCCACTGATAACATTACGTGAGATGTCCGGCCGTGGAACCAATGCTTAATAGCTACTGTAATAGCTTGTGTGGCCCCCAGACAAAAACGTTTGGCAACCTTGATCTAACCAACAAGGTGCGCTTTTTGTTGTCGGTTGCAGATTTTGCTAACCATGCCAAATTTGTCTTTTCATGGCCAGCCTGAGCTGTCTGCGGGTTTGCAATTGCAACAGAAGAATCAAAACCACATAGCCATCAGCCACTGTTGCAACCAGGTGGACGCGAAAGGTGCAATCTTTCCCNAAATTTTGGACTGCAAATATTGAACCGTTTAGCAAAAATTGTCATGACCGCGTAAAGCCAATTATTTATTCCACCAAGTTCGGCTTAGTTGGGATTTTGCTTAAGTTTCTGCGTTAGAGTTGAATACCATGGTTTGTTGAGGCGTGTCGTGCTACCAAGTAGTAATCGAATCCTACATTACTTTTCCCCGTTGAGGCAGGGGCGTAACGAGGGGGGAACAATTTCCCTGGCGCCAAATCACTATGGGGGCGCTGAAAAGTCTCAAAGATGTTACAAGTGCTTTCTTCAATACAGTACATTTGCTTCAGAAAGATTTCAGGTTCGAACATGGGGGCGCCAAACTTGCTTCTTGCCCCGGGCGCCATCTAACTTTGTTACGTCACTCCAGTGAGGTGTCGCACAACTGCATCGTTAGGTCATCATAATTCCTTGAGCTAATAAAACACATTTTATGTGATTTTGCCAGATGGCAGCAAATTGTTTGCTAACGTAGATAGCTTTTTACACGCTGCATTATGGTTCAGCCAGGGCATTAGTTCCGAGAAGAAACCCATCCGCTTGCCTTTATGTTGCAAAACTTCGATGCAGCCTACTTCGGACTAATGGACTGTACTGGCAACAGTCCCGAAACTGTTTTTTCGCTTTGGAGACTTTTAAAGTCGCGTCAGTGATAAGTTTGCCATATTGCATTCCTATTTTCAGCACTGCCCTTCCTTTCAGTGCCACCATCAGATATTCAAAATACACTTGCAACAAAACAGACATATTTTGCACAACCCAGCAGCAAGTCGAGAACTGTGCAAGCGAAAGCAACCGCATGTGATTACCTAATCTGAGGAAGGCAGGGAGTGGGAAGTTCTCATGCGGGTAAAAAACAACGGAACAATAGTATTGTTGCAACCACTCCGCTGGCGTTGCGCTGGAATGCGCNGTTCACCACGAACGGAATGTGCGCGAAGAAAAACACTATATATGCGTGGCGCGAACAAGCAACAATAGAGTGATCGCGGCGTGTGATTTCTATTGTTGCTTTCTGCCACAGTGCTAAGCTTTGCGCGCTTGCCGCTCGGGCTTTCCGATCGCAACAGTAAGAACTACATTGTTGATACTATTCGATAATAGAGGCTGGGTGAAAGGCCGGCACGTAAATCATAGTTTAGTTTCGACTATCTTTTGCCTATGTTTCTACTTCAATAGTCACCAAAAAGGGCTGCATTTGCACAAATGGGGCGCTACTCGAGGGGGTGCCACAGTCGTTTGGGGGGGCAATTGCCCCAAACTGCCCCTCTGGATCCGCCACTGGTCCACAGGAATGTAGTGGCCCGCTGAAACTAATTTGTCACTCAAGAACAGTAAAAAATTGTTAGGGCAATGATAACGAAACGTGAAATGATCCGAAAAAAATGGTACGCTCATTGTGTTCATAACGTGTTTTGATGTTTTCGCAAAAATGGTTGACTGTTTTGTTGTTATTCACCTGAAAATTTAACGCACTTTTGTTGGTTTATGGCAACAGGTATCAGTATAAGAAACCCTAAAATTACGGTCCTCCGAACGGCACTGAGATGGCGTCATTTCTACAAATTTGGAGAATAACGTGTTTGGTCTAGAGGGGCAATAAGTATGAAAATCCGGTCCTGAAAGCAATGTTTATGATATTGGTAATTAGGCACTGCACCTATGGTTTCTCCAAGCCACACTGCTGCACTGTTCAATCATTCCAAGTAAAGTTTACTGGAGCGTTAATTTTTACTGCGTTAGTTAATTAAAGAAACGCATAGGCTGTTTGCTGTTGTCACATTTGTATTAGAAAGGTATTTATTCAATAGCTTTTAGCAGCATTTATTACTTGCTTTTGGTTCTGTGTTAGTATTTTGTTTCAAACAAGCATTTGATTTATTTTTGCGAGTTCAATCTAGTAGCTCCACTTGTGTTTCAAACGAAGGATTGCTGCTGAAAAATCATGAAAATCATAACTGCATTGCGTTATAGCTCGTGGCTGTGACCAATAAAGTTCAAACAAATGTGGCTTTATCGGCTCAGCAGTCAGTCAAGATGGCTGTTTCCCATTGTAAAGCATAGCACTATAGTGATGTAGAGCCGAAAAACGTAATGGGAAATGCTCAATCAGCAAACAGAAAACAAAGGCGCCGATTTTCTAGTCCAACATTAAAAATAGAGAACTTCATTGCCTTTTTGAAGAGGTAGCGGAAGATTTTGCTCAGCGTTACATTCAACAACCCAAGTATTCTCAACACCAAGCACTTTAATGTTTTCTAAGTAACAGAACGAAAATAAACATCACTTTCATTGGAATTGCAATCTGCTGATTTGACAAGACATTTTTCTGTGGTGGTACCGTAGCAGTACGAAAAAAATTAATTATTCAGGGTAAACGTGTAAACACTGAAAAAAAAGTATTTCATAATTTGCAATCCTCAGGCAACACAAGACATTCCTGCTAACATGCAACCAACCAGAGGAACTTTTGCCATTTCTTGAAAGGCATAGCGACACTACTTTCATACGAAAAACGGTCGTAAGTTAGTTTGGTCGTTACTCTCAAACTTGGCAGCCATTCCCCTTGTTTATGCTTCGTCTGGAAAGTGGGCATGATTAAATCTGCAAGGAAACAATCCATGCACTATCAAGTGTATATTCAAGAGATTGATGGGCGCCGCTTTCCAATTTCTTGAAAGACCAACTCAAGATCTTTGTAGAACAAAAAATTTTCGAGCTTGCAAAGTCCGACTGTTTCACTTTCAACGAAAAGCTTCACAGAACTTCGATGGTTTTGGTTGATCACATTTTATATCTGAGAAGTTCGCTACTGCCAATAAGCCACTCGTAAATATTCCATTGTCATTTCAAAAAGTGTTTTGAGTTATCTGGTTAACCTCTACCTTCTTCAAATTTCCTTTCAGGTTACTCTCCAGTCCGCGGTCCCTGTCCAGTGGAGAGCCGTTGCACAATCACTGCAAAATGCGATACACTTTTATGCACTGGTTTCCTGAATCGGCGACGGCAACGTATCCTTGGTGTGTCGAGGTTACACCTTGAGGTCCATACAAAGGTTCTCGTTCGACATTGATGTATGATAAAAATGAACCAGATTCGTCGAATATCTGAAAAAGGGTACAGAAAGCATTAGTGGCCCGCAAGTTTTCACATTTTTGTAAAATGGCTCGCAGGCCAAACCTAGTTGAACCACACTGGCTCAGATGATATCATCGTTCATCGCGAACAGTCAAACATGCCACAACCTTTTTGAAATACTGCCTTCGAAAATCGTTTAATGTGAATTTTTGACGAAACTGATCAGAAACGCCGCAACTGAAACTGTAATCGCCAACACGATCCAATTAAGCATCTCCGTGAAAAAAGGAAAAGAATTTCACCTGAATTCGGCTATTGCCCCAATCAGCAACAACGATATGTCCAATAATATCAATGGTAATGCCGGTTGGTGCGTTGAACTGTCCGCATCCTTCACCTTTGCTTCCAAAGCTTCGTAGGTAAGAACCAGATGAGGAAAAAATCTGAATCAGGTTTCAGTTAAACTTACCTCACCCAACTTACTCATTGCAAACAAAATTTTGGAGAAACTTGTACCAGCCTTTGTAAAATTCAGAAGCTCCCATCAGCGCTTTGCATAAATACAGAAACAAACTTGCCACTGGTATGAGTAGAATGAAGTTTACGAGTCCACAAGTTTCAAAAGACCCGTTATTTTTGTGTCGAAAATGTTCAATAACACATTTTGATAAATTTCAACTTTTCGAAGTTGATATTCATTTTAACTCAGTAAAAAAGTTTTCTATGTTTCGACCGTATGTTGCACAAAACCTAGATCACGGATGTTGATATACTGCGTGGACTAGCGAATAATTGCTTACTGGAATTAATTGTGGTTTCTCGGCCGAGGTCTTACACATGCTACTAAACTATAACACAGCCTAACAAGAAGTGAACAACTAGAATGTAAAAATGTGAAGTATTTAGCAACATTTATCGCTGAACAGGAGATAATGAGATTGTCATTGCTCGCAACAAAAACATAATGACAAGTCCACAGATGAGTGAAATAGATGCATGAAAATATCGCAGAACATCATGCATCAGCTAAGATATGCTCAAGTAATTAGTCACCACAAAGATGACGCAATCGAATGAAGCAGCAAATTATTTTGATGGTAAATCGATTTTACATGACTCTACGCACCCCAGTTTTGTTTTTGTTTGAATAAGACTTCCGGACTGAGGATACGTAGAGTTCTTATTCAAATAAAAACAAAATTGAGGATGCGTACAGTTACGTGATATCGATTTCATATTTAATAATCGCTGATAGATTCGACTGCGTCACATTTGTGGAGACCACTTACATGAAAACAGACATTTGCAAGTCCGGATTATCGCAAAGTCATGAAAGCAGAGGCTTGTCGGGTGATTCATCGAAAACTTGCAACGAGCTTTTGATTGTAGCTAAACTATGTTTTCAAAAAATGAAAAAATACCCACATCGTGGTTTCATTTCTAAATTAAGTTTTGCGACCTATACCCGGTTGATTTTCCCGTCATGTTCCAAATGTGCGGAACTGGAATGCTGCTTTTAACATGAGACATGCGCTTGTCGTGTGACGCATAGTGACTCCAGTTATTCTTGGCTTGCCCTCATAAGGATGTTTGGTCTACCAAATGATTTTATGATATACTTTCAAGCAGGGGCGGATCCAGGAGGGCGATTGGGGCGATCGCCCCCCTAAGACCTATGAAAGTCACTTTATGATTTTGTACAATTTGGAAAACAGCATTCACGATATAAGGCCATTTTGCTGTCCATTGGTTTTCCACAGTAGTGTTGTGAAGTATACTTCATCTCTCTTAGAGTAGTGAACCCGTAATGCGACTAACTACCAAATATTGCTGAAAACGCCCTCCCCTAACATTACTGGACGGATCCGACCCTGCTTTCAAGGTTGGTTGAACGCAAACGCTATCCGATTTGTTCAACGACAGTCGGTTGCAGTAATTACATCTGGACATGCAAAGGTGGTAGCTTTAAAAAACATTTACATTCTCTATACCATTACGTTTGTTTAAGCAATTGGGAATGTTTTACAGACCATAGTTTACAAGATTTTATTGGCAAGTGCACTTTCATCCCTGTTCGGGCTGAAGTCATGAAGGCCTGTTACTGCTAAGTTTTATTACAGAAGAGGCGCCACTGGTGACAAGAAAATGCCTACCCTCTATTTTTGTTTCTGGCAAACTCTCTTCTTCGATGATACTGTACATTGTTTAAAGTGTTTTGCAAGCTGCACATTTAATTTTCAAGAATATCCAGCGGTACTTGTTTGTTTGCAAGAATACTTCCTCATGACAAAAAGCGTAATGTTAACTGAACAACTGAAATTAGCATATTCGTAGGTCTAGATCAGTGTTTTTCAACCAGGGTTCCGCCGAAACAGACCGAAGTTGCCTGGAACGAAATTAGCAACCACAGTTCTATGCGGTTGTAGCAATGCTACTGTTTCACAGTATCCTTGCCACTATGAAGCGCATTGAAAACTCTGTTTATCAATTGCTTTGACTTATTGCCCTCTCTGTGTTACGAAACCCTATGCCATAGGGTTCCATGAGCTATGCAACATTTGCGGAGGGTTCTGCCGCAGCAAAAAGGTTGAAGAACACTGGTCTAGATTCAAAAGTCACAATTCGCGTTGCTTCATTTTGAATCTTGGGCAACCTTTTAACGTTTGCGCAGTTCCCACAAGTTATTTTGCGGTGTCCTTTTCACTCTCCGACGTGAGATTAACTGCTTCACGCATGCAGTTGAATAGCAAGATTCATTTACTTTGTGCTAAGAAATCATTTCAAAATCATGACGCTCGCATTAAGTGGTCACAGGACTGCTTGAATATAAGATGTAAGTATTCATGTACAACTTGTAACGTGCAAATTAACCTATTTCATATAGTCCAAACATATTAAAAGTCAAGAGAGCAAACCTTAACACAGTGGTTGTAAAAATCGGTGACAAGGATTTCGTTGTTTCGATTTACAGCAACATAGTGTGGCCCTGCAAGCTGGCTGGGGCCTGTTCCTCGTTTTCCGAATTTCGAAATCAGCTTGCCGTTGACTTGAAATATGAATATCTGACAAAGTTTGTTGTCTGCCACGACTAAATGCTGGTCAAGGTTCACACAAACACCTGAAACATATTTCAAGTATTGAGTGCAAAATTGTGATCGAAAACTAAAGTATTTGGGTACACGACTTATAATGTAAACATCAGAATGCATTCGCTGTAGCAGTGCTTTTCGTTTATAAAAACTTTTTTTCTTGGCTAGAAGTACAAGTTCAAGACATTAAACTACATTCACAATTAATTCCAGCTAAACACACCTCTAGGTCCCATTAATTTTCCAGCCCCTATTCTTTTCTTGTATTTTCCATTACTAGAAAAATAGTGAATGACCTTGTTGTCATAATCAGACACAACAAAGTCACCAGATGACAATACAGCAATGCCAGTTGGACGTTGGACTTGACCCAAACCACGGCCTGCAAAGAATATATAATGTACTCTGACGATGCTGCACAAATATTTCATTAAAAAGTGTGTGAGATCAGCAGAATACAACTTAAAAAAAACTGTTTTTGTAATGAACAACATTGCTTGTGAATTGAACACCAATTTAGCTCCTGCACGGAAATATCTGAATTTGAAAAAAAGGTTCACATTGCGTAAATAAAATTTGTTTTACACAGATAGGGATATCCATTAATTTTTGGATGAAGAGGAGAACAGGCGCTGTGTCTCATGCAAACGGTCAAATCTGGCAGCGGCAGGGAATTGTAAGCGAAAAGCTGGGTAGTGGGAAGTCTGTCAAAGAGTCGTAATTTTACCTGAAGAGTTTTCATTAAATATAACCTTAAAATCTGTAATCGGAACAGAACAGCTGTTTTATCTGCAAGTATAACCAAATGTGTTAACCTGCGCTGCTAAAATTCATCCCAATGCAGTTCTCAACCAACATAAAATAAAATTAGTTTTATACAAGTTTCTGAATCCAATCAGCAAATCCTAATTAAGAGTAACATTTCCATGGAATGTGAATGGTATGGAATGTGAAGAAATCAACGGGGCCAACACCAAAGTTATACGCTTACAACCCTAGAAACGCCCAGTTATTTTAAAGAGATGTATTCTCAACATCAATAAGTAATTAAAGCGATGAACAACATCGACTGCGAAACCCACATCTTCTGAGAAAACGAATGGGTTTGGCTTCCACGAAATCCTTTTCGGAGTTAAGTTGTCAACTGTGCTGATTTTTTAACGCGCAATACCTGGTGCCAAACAACACGCAACCGAATAAAGAAGCCCAGCTTTTTGTGCTCCCGCGTCTTTTATGGTTTGGTATAGATTTGTTATGAAAATAAGCCTGCTTCGTTCTCAATAAACTATTGAAATTGTGCAAAAACGGTGGCATTGTGATTATCGCGTATTGTTTTACCAAAGTGCGAAGTTTATCAAAAATAGAATGACGCAATATGTTCTGACAAAAAGATCGTAACAAAAGTTTGTTGTCAAAACTTGTGGACTGCATCTTGTTGATTGGTGCTGAAAACTAACTGATAGAATCTGTTGTGTGCAAAAGTGTCTTTAGCAGTAGAAGTATATTGGAAATGACATTAATTGGTAACACTAATTTAAATTTATCATCATGCTGTTTAATCATTATACTGATTTTTATTTACGAAAAATAACACATATATGTTATTGTGCCAGAACTAACAGACTACATAGGTATATTACTTAAAACTAGCCAACGTGGTGCAGTGAAAGTTTGAAATGTTGTTGCAAAATATTTTTATTCAAATTAAAATACTGTCGTTACAAATAACTCACACAGGTTTTTATCAGGTCAACTTATAAGTAGAGGTCATATCATTTTCCGAAATTTTAGATGATACCCCGCCGTGAAGTCGGCTGCAGTATCAGTGTTCAGGTGCGGGGCTCAATGCAAGACCTAGACACGGGGCCCCTCTAAGCAGTGGCGTGATAACGTTATCATGCTCAGTCAACCGTGCTACGACCTTTTTGATGAATATGCTTTAGCAAATGACCTACTATATGTTTGTGCAAATAGACGGCAAATTATTGGAGTTGATCTGCAACGCAGTTTCGTTTATTTGGAGGGAGTGGGCATAGTTCATGCATCTAATAGCTTCGTCCTGTTTATGACTTCAGCTTGCTGCTGTGGTGGAAATTAGATAAGTATAGGAAGAATGTGCAGATTTGGATCCTCAAGGAACTGGATGGCTCACTACCTGATTCCTCGATCTCAGTACTTTTCTTCTTAATGATAAATTTCCTTATTGCTCCGCTGACACGCTCTACCTCACTTTCCTTCACTGTTTTTATCTTCTTCATTGCCACTGCGGTAGCTTCCGCGTATGTTACGCTTTCTTTTCGGCATTTTTTTGTAATGTGTAACGTCCAAGTTTCTCGAAAGAATATTTAATTATTTCAACAAAGTCGCCAGACAGCANATACAATGAAAAAATATTTCAGTTTTGCAGCTCTTCAGCATCAGTTTTGGTTCACGTAAGCCATGAAATATTATTTACGATCAGATGGGATTTCAAGTTTTGTCTGAGGTAACCTCCTACAAGCTATAGTTTCCGACCAGAGGGTAATATTGCCGCCACTTGTAATCCACACAGGCATAACAACCATTTCTTGTGGATTGCGATTTGAAAGAGTTTTAGGCTATCACAATTGAAGAAGTTTGGTGGAACAGTGAATATAAAGTTTGTAACCAAACGGTGCCTACACTTTTCTATAGCCTACATTTTTCTCAAAGTGAAGGCCCCAGCTTGCAATTGTTTTAGAATAACAACCAACAATAGTTTTGGCATAACTAGTGTCGCTACCCAACAGTTATTGACTGTCTGCCCAGACAGGCTGACCAGTGGCGGACGTAGGGTTGGGGGTCCGAGGCACGGCTGCAAAGGGGCCCTCTGATGACATCATCATAGTCAATCAACCGTGATAAACCTTTTGATCAAGCCTTGGAAGAGGAAATACGGGCCACCCAAGGATACGTTCCTGAGACTACGGCCTGACTGACGTAGCATAAAATGCAAAAGTATATTCATAATGCACAACTTTAAAAACACTGAAAGTTGGGAAGACAAAACTAGCAACAACTAAGCCATAGCAAGCTGGCATTGTCCCCATTTCTTTAGTTCAACAGTTGCTGTTGGAGCCCGTTTGAGAGAAAAGCACTTACGCACTACAGTTGCTATTGGGTGCCCTTTGAAAGCGAAGTACTTACACATTCAGATTGTTTATATTCGTCCTTATTCTTTGAACACTACAACCGCATTTTACTTTGTGACTGAGTGCTCGGACATTGTAGTGTTTGTTCGTTTAAGGGCGTGTCATGCCACAACGCATTCGTACCTTACCTGGTCTAAACCAGTTTAGGAATTAGGGTCCTACTCTGCAGTAGTGTTGCACCTAGTGTTACGGGTTGGCGAATAATAGTGTTAAGAATGTATCTGTAACCCTGGGGTTCTGCCTCCAACGCCGTTGCAAAACGTTGTGTTAAGAAAGTGTCTGTAAACCTGTGAATCAGCCTCGAACATCGTTGCAAAACCTTCTGTTTTGTCTGTTTTTATCAACCTGCGTTGTGCAGAAAGTGTGTTTTTGTACTACGGACTTCGTTTCTGCTGGAAAAATACATTCAATTCAATTCAGTAAGCCGCTTCTACTGAATTTTCGAGCGCGAGGAGTAGCTGGCAAAAATGAACAACCTACCAAACACCATGGCGCTGGACCCCAGAGGCGCGAGGCGCAATGCAGCTGCAGCTGTTGCATTGGCTTAAGGCCGGCCCTGAGTGTTGTGTTTTTTAATACTGTACAACGATTGGAAGCAGGGGTGGATATCAGCATTTAGGGCCCGAGGCAAACTCTCACAAAGGGCCCCAAAATGTCGCCACAGCTAAAGGTAGATGTGAGAGTAAGTCTAGCTGGATGCGACAAAATCCATTTCACATTGTGAATTGTTTGATGCCATTTGATTTCAAATGTTTCTTTATCTACACATTAACGTTGTGAAGTTGCCCTTTGGCACATTTGCACATACTTTTTGCTTTATTTTGATAAACGTAAGACTTGCTTCGGAGCTTCTTATTAAATGTGGTTCTAGAGTGGTTCATAAGCTTTTTAACAAAACAATGCAAAAATTAAGTGCATAACTCAAAGGGGGAGCCCCACACGGCATCTCTGTAAAAGGACGGCGAGGCCACCCCCTCGTTTGTCTCTTCAAATGTCCATCCTTGATTGCAAGAAGCTTTTCATATTTGAGATAATTGTGTGTTGAATAAAGTTGATATCAGGAGTAAGAAAAGAAAGCCCGAAACTCATTTGAGGTGATTATATTCTGGCCCTTCTTTCACCGATATTCTTTGATTCAATGCTGATATTCCTTTTGTTCATTTTTGAATCTGTGAGTCATTGTGGTTTTCCTCATCTTAATCACTATCCTATTGCGATAATGGCTGAGATGAGCATGATTGTGTTTTCACAACCACTGCGCATGACAACATTTTTTTCCGGGAAATGCAAACATTACACAGCAGTCGAGGTGTCTAATACGTGTATTTCAAATATTTGCTCGAAAGCAACTTGATGTCAAACAAGAAAAATTGCAGTTATAAGTTGAGAAAAGTTAAAAGGAAGTAATAAATATGTTTACTTTGTTATAGTGGCAAAACTCCTTTCGCAACATGGCATCCATAGCTAAGTCAATGGAAGTAACTATTAACCGAAATATAAACTTTTAACAATTTCAAATCCAAGTGAAACGTCACGTTGACTAGAAAAAAATCTAAAACGTTCATAACAGCACTCAGTTTCACTTGCTTGTTAGACAGGTAGTTTCCATCTTAATGCTTTGAACAAAAATGATTCAAACAGCTCAAACATTATAAAGTGAAACATAAACTGCGTACGTGCAAGTCCCCGTAAGGTCCCAGCAAACGTAAATGCACCTTCAGTCAGGCCCGTAGCCACTGGGGGGGATTTCGGGGGCAGTGACCCCCAAATGTTTTTTGTGATTCCCCAAATTTTGTTGTGCCAGAAAAAATTCTAAACATAAAATGAAACAAAAATTGTTGCCCTAAAAATGTATTTTGACCCCCTAACCCAACGGTGCACAACCTGCGGCCTTCGATAATGAAATTTGCGGCCGTCCACATGTAATTTAAAAGATAAGATTTGGCGGCCGTGCTGACGTATATGGAAGCAAGACAAACGCAAGGCAAGAAAATCAGTTGACATGATGCGTAATAATCTGGAAATGTTTGACGTTTTATTGTACTTTTAGGCACAAGTAAATGACATACACTGGATAAAACCTATTCTTTAATTAAACTTATCTCATAAATATAACTTGAACTCATTGGCGGCCGTACTTCATATTAATAAAAGTAATGTGGCCGGCAATAGCAAAAGGTTGTACACCCCTGCCCTAACCTTAACACCTGGCTACGGGCCTGTCTGCAGTTAACAGACAAACATATCTATTCATTACATTACTTGGCGTTTACTCGCCGTGAATGCTTTTTCACAAACCTAACCTTTATTTCCAATCCGTTGAACGTTTTTTGTTTCCATTTGAAACCCATGCTTTACTTCAAATACTTGAATGCATTGGTTGTTACTGTCTGTTACAAAAAAACGACCAGAAGGGTCTGCGGCAACGTCTTGCGGATTGGAAAATTCGCCTGTAGACCGACCTCGACTTCCAAGACGAAAAAGTAAGTCATCTCCGACGTCAGACTTGACAGGACCCATGCTGTTTGCACAAAGGGAGGCGATTTAAAACTGATAACACAGATTTTTAGGTCTTCGAAGGAAACACATCTGCTTATAATCAGGTGAAGGAACACGACACTCGTCACTCGTTACAGTTCTAACAGGGATATCTAGAACTCCTAGGCATCCCTGAGCTCTAGTCAACGGTTTTGTGACGAAATACGTCAAGTTATCAACTCTCCACAAAAATCGCGGCGGCTCGTCCGTTTAAATTAAAATGCAATAAAATGAAACATGAGCAATAGCAAAAAGACTACATGAAAATCCAACAGTGGGCACAAGAACCCGGTTTGTGCAAAGTTTAGTGATTGTGTGACGTATTTGCTCCAAGGATATGTCTTGCGTACCAGCTCATAAAACTCAAGCAATGAAGGGTCTATCTGTGGCAGGAGTTCCCAACGTTTTTATTCCTGTACCTGTAAAAAATTTGTTCTGACCCCCTACGATTAATAATCAAGAACTAGCTTTCAAACATTTAGAAGGGAATTTAAACTTTTTAACATGTAAAGAAAGATAAACATACGGACAAGAAAAGATGACACAGATTAACATTTGAATACACTCTACAAAAAACAACCACTTGCTTGCAATATCCACAAAATAATAAAATCGAAAGGGTGACTCCCAAAAGTTTGCTAATGTATTTCACTTCAATGACATGAAAGTTTCTGTTTCTTGCTTACGAGTTTTCAAAACATGGAAATATATTGCGGAATCCGCTCATACATATACTATGCTCATAATATCCTAGAATTGTCCTGAAAAGAAATTGCCACATCACAAAATCTGACAGTATCTAGGGTATAGTTAGTCCATTCGAGCAAAAACTCCTACAAGTTCGTAAATAAGAAGAATATATTGCAGTTAATGTTTACGAGAATAATTAATATCGTGACACATACAGTAGGTTTGAACGAACATCGAATTTTTGTCTTTAATTCATTTCAAATAAAAACAAAAAAGCCTCAGGAGAGTAATATACATATATCAATTTCCTGTCATTAAAACGGACGCTTCCCGCAGCCAAAAAATGTTTCGCACCCCCAGGGGGTTTCAATGGCAAGGGCGTACGCAAGGGGGGGTTGGGGTTATCAACCCCCCCTTGAGCTTGATATTTTACAAAATCTTTATTACCTGCGCAAAGGAAATTGAACGTTTTCGCATACTTTTTGCTTGTTGATTTGTCGACTTAATGCAAATACCACGAAATAAATTTGCATGCAAAGTTCAAGGAACATTGTAAATGGGCCAAAAAGTAATAATTAAGTTTTGGTGAGAATCAGGGTTATCGTCTGCATCCAGAAACCATCTCAACACTTTTTGCAGACCTTTCGTCCACTACGCATGTTTAAAGATTGTGTTCCGCGAAAATTCATTTTATTGGAAATAATTGTCTTTATTTTGTCTGCTATGGCTGATCAGCTCAAGCGCTGACCGTAATGACTACATTACCAAATTGTGTAGCATGATGAACTATTGCACAAGCTCAAAACAGCAACTTTCAACACAGAAACATTCAGGCATTTCATAATGTCTCAGCAGGGAAAAGGAAAACTAATTTTTCTGGACTTCAATACATAACAAAAATTTGCAAGTTTTCTTGCATACTTTATGCGCATTCTCAATTCTTGTGTAGCAGAGTTGCCAATTTGACTTTTTTTGAACACCTTTGGCTTTTTTTGGAAATAAAAAAATCCAGAAAATATCGCTTATTCTGGCTTATTTTCAGTCGGATAGACTGGGCTCTGGCAAAACATTGTCTGAGCTGCATATTCATTACAAATCTCTTGCGACGAGGGTCTATTACCATGCAGGGTGCAGAGAATATTGCAACAATTTTACTGTTGCCCTAAAAATGATCTATGTTATTGATAAAAAACAAATGCACGACAGTGTAATTACATGGAAAGAGTATGCTTCTGGGCTTGTGTTATTTCGATGTTTTTGACGAGTTTTAATGTCTACTTTGTACGTGGTTGTGCATGTTTTACGTGTATATGCATCAAACCTGCACTCTGGCTTTTTCTGGCTTTTTTGGGACAACGTATCGCTTTCTTTGGTAAAGACAGGTTGGCAACAGTGGCATAGCCAGCCCAGAAATTTTTGGGGGGCCAAAATGTTTGATTTTAGGCGAATAACACTATTTTGTTTGGAAACACGCCTCTCAAAGCACAAAATGAGTATATTTTCTAAAAATTTGGNGGGGAATGACCCCTTTGGTCCCCCCTGGCTACGCCTATGGGTGGCAACCCTGTTGTGTAGTTCACCAAGATTCGATATTGCAAGCCGGGGTGTGCGACAGCCAGTCCAGCCGCACACTTACGCCCAATGGCTCGTACGCGACGACCCACTAGCGCAGTCTCATTTTGCAGTTGTAAATTGCTCTGACGCAGTGATGAGTGTGTTTACTCCCCTTTTTCAACACGCAGCCAAAATTTTGCCGTTATGAACTCCTGTGTCGTAGCATTGCGTTTATTTTCCTCGGATATCCTAACTTGGAGCGCTGATAGTTTATATTCAGTGCAATGGCACATAAAATAAGGGGAGGGCGTGTAGAAGAATGTGCCTATTATGTCAACAAACTTCGCCAAAACTTTGGTTTGGAAACACGAATATGACGTCAAATTGTGACGTCACGAAAACCGCACACCACAAACAAAGACCACCATATGCCACTGAATGAAATCCCCCCATGAAAATTTTCTGCGTACGCCACAGTTCAATGGTAATGATTGCATTGATAAAACTGTTGTTTTTTGCAGTTGTACGTGCTCATGCGCCAGTAATAATCACAATAAAAACAGTAAAGTCGAAATATAGTTCGATCGTGCACCTTTGCGGCCGTTTCATCGCTCGCTGCCTCACGCCTTTTGACCTCATTGTTGTGGATAAAGAATTTCGGGAAACCTTAACTTCGGAAGACGAAGGAAGTGCATCTGTTACTTTTATGCGGCAAGGACTGTTCTGAACTGGGGAGTCGTTGACTTCAACTTTGAGCAGATATTCTCCAGCCCAGTTTGGCATGAAACGTATTTCGTACGATCCGGACTGACATGGGACTGGGGCTACCTATGACAAAAATTATGAAGTCAGATTAGCCTGGGATTACCAGCAATAAATCTCATAAATACGAAATGAAACTCAGATTTTACTTATCAGTGCAGGGTCAGAAAGCTACATTCAGAGGTTTGACAACAGAAACATGTTGAAAGAGATGGTAACGCCGGAAGCAGAGATATTGACTTTAGTGCATCTAAAGCGAAACTGATAAAAGCACACACCTGAATCAAAAAGTAATGGCAGTAGCGAGGATGACACGACCTGCTCCAACACACACACAACGTACCCTTGTATTTTAAAGACATACCTTGCACTTGACTTCATGCAACTGAACTTCATCCGTACTTTCTGACGTAGTTTTTGAAAACTGAATTTCATTTAAATCTGAAGTACTCATCAAAATCAATTCTGCATTAATTGGAGCCGAAACGCTTGTATCCAAATTTCCATGACAATTTTTTAAAGTTAAAACTACACATTCTTCTCGACCAGCAATGCAGGGTTCTTCAGATCGTAGGCAGTTTCCGCTTAAACTGCTCTTGCTCGCTACCGCATGATTGGTTATTACGTTGCCCAGTTGGGTTGATCCTATGTCTTCCATCAACTTTGTTAACTTCTTTGAAGGTATCCAAGTCAGTGATGAGTTCTCTTTTGGCTCATAAGAGTTTTTCGCCACAAACTCATGTTTATAATTTGGCGGTTCTTGAGACTCGCTGAAAACCGGGTTGCACGCCTGTTTGCCATTTGTCTCCTTGACTTCATCGCTGGGAATTCGCGAAATCACGTGGCGATATAGCAGGTACGTTTTTACCGCCCTGTCCAACGCCGGGATGGAGGAGAAATCATCGCTATTTTCGTTCACTGCTGGCTCATCGCAACTTACGCCACTGTCGTGAGAACTATTGTGAACACCTTCAACAGAGATTCGGGATTCNGTCAAAGAACTGTCGATTAAATTCGCTGTAAGACTTAGGTTATCTATTGATGAGACTAATTGTTGTCGTTGCCCATCTAAGACTTCTTGCTTTATCATATATGTTTTCTCAATCTCCTCGAGTGTTTCTTGTTTTCTCTGTTCAAGTTCACTTTGTAGTTCGAAAAAAGTTGTTTTCGCAGTCGATTCCGCCACGTCTTTGCTGAGAACCAAGTCTTCGGCTGTTGAATTAATCAATGTCAGTTTCCCTTTCATGCACTCAATTTTCTCACGCAGCTTGTGCGACTGCAGAAAAAATAACAGTGCAAAGTTTCATAGCAGGCATAAAACAAAGCACAGTTTATGAAAACTTCCTTTTATATTTTGTTCATGCTCTCCACACTTGCGTACACGAGTGTATCAGGTAACATGCAATAACATGGCTGCAGTCCATAGATGTAAAGTTTTTAGCGGCACAGGAAAACAACTCTGGCCATTAACATTAGACCGGTGGCAATCCCATAGCTACAGCAGCAAACAATAAGTTAGGAAAATTCTCAGAAATAATTTACGAGCAAGCTTTCAGGTTGCTGCAACGTTTGCTTTCGGTGGACCTGCTAGAGGCTGCGTATAACCTTAACGAAGAAAGTAAGGCCGTAGCAAAAATACAGTGTGCGTTACAAAGTTGATGCTTTCAGTAGAAATTGGATGTGATCTGGTGGTGAATAATGCAATACTATCAGACAATATAAAGTACAGACCACATTATGTTTTTCTGCATTCTCAATATTTTGTTGCGGGGAATCAGAAATGAGCTCGGAGATTGTTTTTCAAGTTTAATCTAACGTCTTATGATAGATCCTAAAGCTCAAGAAATTTTAAGTTCAAGTGTTTTTTTCTGTTACTCTTAGCGCAGCAACTACCACTTGGCAGATGAAGAAAAAAGCAATGACAAACAACAAGTGTTACGTGGTGTGTGATATGCAGGCATACCTGATGCATAAGATGTTCCTCACAACGATTAGCAGCTACTTCCACTAACGAAAGTGACTCGTTGTGTTTGCCGTGATTGTTTGCCGCGCAACGTTGGCAGAGCAGTTGTTCGCACATGTTGCACAGTATCTCAACTGTTGCTCCACTTCCACATTCACACTGACAGAGCATGACGTCGATTGAAGCGGTGTCGACGGTGCAGGCCCGCGCTGTCGACACTTTTTCAACAATCACATCGGCTTGAGCTGCGCTTGTTTGTTGATCATCTCGATGTTGGGTAGACATCTCATGAGTTTTATCTTGAAGGTGGATTTCAACGTTGAACTTTTTCATCAAGCTGTGCAAGTTAACCAGGCGTTTTTTCAACTCTCTGCAGAAGCGTCCCAAACGATTGCAAAACTTGGTCGTTTTTATGCCAGCATACTGCATATTCGTAGCCACAAGGTTATTGCCAACCCAGTGGATTACGTTCTTTACTTCTGCCGTCACCACAAGCGTGTTTCACCTTTGTGAAAAAAAGTAGATCCAGCACGTGGTAATAACACAAGTTATAGAAAGTTACTACTCAGTCAGGTGGGCCTTACAATGACATTGGCGCGTTGACACTTTTGGAGTTTTGAGGGGGTGAAAACCTTGTTATATTCCTTGGGCTGGGTTTACTTGTGAAATTTTGTGAGTCAGACTTTGATTGAGAACAACTCCGCACACACATAAACGCCTTCATAAATGTTCGTTGAAAACTACTAAACTGTGAAGATCTTGTATTTAGTCATTAATACAAAATGCTGAAAGAGCAAAGCGAGGAATTGGCAATGAAACGCGAAAGAGTGGCCAAGTTTTGTATGCGACATTTTACCTTCATCATTGCGAAAGAGTAAGCAAGTTTGTTTGAGAGATTTTGTGAAAGAGCAGGCAAGTTTTGCTCGGGAGATTTTATTTTCATCATCCCAGGATTGTACTGCTATATGATTTGTTACGTTTAATCTACGGGACACAGAATTTCTAGGAAGGTTAAATAAAATGTAGTGGAATTAAGCACCCCGGCCTTTCTTCTGATTGTCTTTAATTCAAAATTCTAAATATAATACCGTTAATAAACACAGCCGAATATGAATAAAACAGAAAACAGATTAGTGTGCCAGCACCAACCAGCATAACAGTTATGTTTCTCTGATAAATTGCTGAAGCTTAAAGAAGCGAGCTCGACATTAAAAAAGTTTTTGTGCAACCGATGCTTCAATAAGATCTTTTTCTATCCACAAAAAAAATCTCCCTGATCCGGTCACGAGGTGATATTGAAAATCATATAATGTAGAACACATGATGCATGTTACACATGAATATTACAAGCAGGTTTAATAATGCCCCTATTCTTGATTAAAGCGCCAATGCGTTCATTTAACATTTTAACAACTTTTGTGTTTTTTAATCAAACAATATACTGAAACGATGATAATTTCTACAAACAAGCAATGGCTGTTTTTGACTGCAAAGTCACAAAATCAACATGCATTCACATCAAACCGGAAATTATCCAAAAGAGCATTTTTTTAATTCTCAGGCTTTATATCAGTTTATTTTTAAGAGCCGGAAACGATTTTTGGCTTTGTGCTGGAGATCACGTGGGAAGCTGAATTTTGGAAAGAATCAGAGGCATAGTTGGTGTAGACATATTTTACTAATGTTAGTTGATACTACTCTAAGATTGAAATTTTCTATGTTGCTGTAGATTGCAGAAGGATCTATCTTGATTGAGCGCCCATTTTAAATTTTGCACTTATGAAACAGTTTTCCAACTTCTGCAGTAACAGTTAGACCCTCCATAGTTTATTGTTTAATAAAGTATTACCACCTGCATATTTACAGATATTCTGCAAAACTTTAACAACATGCATCAAACAAATACTAAGTAAATTTTTGTACAGGTACCTGCTGATAAAATCACTGCTACGCAATGAATGAACGCCACCGCTCGGCAAAATTGAATTGGCTGAACAATCTGGACAGGTTACCGTCAGACTTTCTGCAGGCAGTTTTGTGGTTAAACAGCTATGGCAAAATGTGTGATAGCACGAGAGCATCTGTCGAACAAAAAATGCGACATTAACAGTTAGAAACTACACTGTATCAACAGAGCATGAGTTTAATGTGCGTCGCCCACTTTTCATCGATGCTTTCACTGAGTCAACATGTAGGTCGCAGTCACAATAGGATTGTATGATCCACGCTGTTTGCATTGGTATGAGACCATCAGATCAGCAGAAAACCTTGCAAGTTGTACCCCGCTTTACAAAACGGTTGGTGGTTCAGCCAAGCGCAAAGCGTTTTTACAAGCTAATGTTTGGAATCTTGCATTTTTGCTGAGCGAAGATCGACCAAAATTTGTGAGCTGCTAAATTCATACACTCGCTCAGTCATTTTTATACTATTTCTTCAAATTAATTAATTAATTCCTGACAGAAATAATTTGTAGTAACAATGCTGTATGTCGGTCAATCAACAACCATATTACCACATATCAGTTAGAACTTTTAAAGCGTCGCAAGCTGCACTTCATTGGATGAATTCCCCGCACCTATATTCGGCAGTAGCAAAATGTAATTTTCAAAGAGGCGCAATGAAGCAGGCATGTGATTAGGCCTCTTGGTAGAAGCTATCACCTAAAGCAGTGACGGACGAATTTAATGCATTTGCAGGTCATTTTGATGACCCGCTAGCACGTAGGTACGCGGTTTATCTTTGTTCAGGTTGCGCCTTGGTGGAATAGATCGTTTCTGCCCACGCTTTACCAAACTTGCTCGACCCATAGGCGGATCCAGAGGGGGCGGTCGCCCCTCTAAAACCTACAAAGTATCTTTATTCACCATGATTTTGTACAATTTGGAACACAGCATTCGCGATACAAGGCTATTTTGCCGTCCATTGTTTTGTCACAGCAGTCTTGTGAAGTATATTTCATCCCTCTTACAGTAGTGAACCCGTAACCAGACTTGACTACCAAATATTACTGAAATCGCCCCCTCCCTAACCTCACTGGCTGGTCCACCACTGGCTCGACCCTTTTTTGTCTTCGGAAACGAACGACTACTTTCCCGCTAGTTTACCCCTAATACAAACTTTTCACTTAATTTGTTTTCTGTTGCAGGGTTATAGCGCATTCTATCGCCTTTAGCTGTCACCAGCTAGCTTTATTTCGACGTACAAATAACAATTTTCAGAAAATTTCAGGGGCCATCCCTTTCGGCTTCACGAGGTATTGTTCGCCCATCATTGACGTAAAGCGCATAATGACCTGGCATTATCAATTGTTTATGATGAAACGTTTACAATTAATTTAGCTCTGAGCTTCGCAGGAAATGACCTCAGATCGCAGTTGAAACACAAGCACTGACAAGCTTCACCAAATTTCAAGCTTATATGAACGTGTTAGGCCTACCTTTGCCGAGTTCATTGTTAACCAATACTCGGTGATGTCTCCCTCTGGCATTGGGGTCTGTTGCAGCAATTAATGTTCATGATTTTCAGTTCTGCAAACGCTTCATGACAATTCGTACAAGTCTCTTGTTTAGTCTAATTAATATGAAAAACACTGGCTTTATTCCGTGGAGTATTATGTTTCTGTTGCTTTTGCTTCAGAAGAAAAAAAGCGAGAGCATTTTACATTTTGAGAAAGAGTTTAGAGTTTTAATCGTTTCTTGAGGCTATACTACCGCTGTAAGTGATAATCCTTTCTATATCATCATGCAAGGTACAAGAAATTTGTGCCCAAAAGTGAAGCTGCTCCAAAGTCCCAAAGTGTAGTCGTTGTTTCAATTAAACGCTCCACAGGAGAGAATTTGCACCCTCAATTATGTACTCGCTTTCTGAGTGATTGTTTCATATTTAGCAGGGCCCATTATAAGACACAGGACATATGTTTTGTGCAATAAATACACGAGATTTCTCATACCATATGCAAAACTAATTCATCGCCTTGTGCTTTTATTTCGTCGCATTTCAAAAATAGTTGGAATGATTTAGTAGAAGTTGATGCGGGTTTAAAATACCCTGTTCAAAAACAGGTATGTAGTAAACACAAACATGTGTTCGCATCGATATTAAAGTGGAGCTTGNCAAGGAATCACTTCTTGTTTTCAAACACATCGCATCTAGGCAACTATCCAAAGTAAATCTTGTCAATTTTGTTTCTGTGTACGCACAGTAACATGCAGGCCCGTAACCAGCTTAGGACACCAGGTGGGGCGAAGAGTTTTCTGAGAGGAGCCCATATTTTTTAAACTATGTCCAATACTTTTAAGCTGTGTCCAGCACATTTTACCAGGAGGGGCGAAAAATATTTTAGGAGGGCTTTGCCCTCCTGGTTACGAGCCTGGTAACATGACTACATCAGTCAAGAAGTTACTGCAATGCTGTGCAACACAGCGTAGCATTGTCGAATACAAGTTACAGTAGTACGAGCTGAGTGTTGAACTAGTCAATCGGCGTCTTTTGCTGCATGTTAACCCTGGACCATTCACGCGTGGACCATTAAAAACGCCTGTGATGTTTCTGTAACGACAGCATAGCAAGGCAGCTAAGGAACACTTCAGAGATGGAATGCGCTTGTCTTCGTGATAATCCATAGGTTCGGAGTTTCATGTCGTCGATTTGCGAAAACAACTGGTCACATCTCAGGCTCATTCAACAGCAGATTTTACGTTGTTCGAATTAGCGTTTTGTTCTTTACGAATCTGCTTCGAATGACTCAAGATTAAACTGTGCGGTGTACCAAAAACGAATAGCAGGAACAACTTCCGACGCACTAAAAATGATGAGCACCGGGAGTGATTGTCGACTCAAGCATTTTGCTGGCAACGCAGGAAGTGCCACTGGGTTTCCAGATTGGCCATTTCGAAAAATTTGGCCATTTTTAAAATGCGCTGGCCATGAAAAAACGCATTTGGCCATTTTGTAAAATTTGGCCATTTTTTTGGCCCTTTTTGGTTTGTCACTGTAAAATAAAGTTTCATTAACTATTTTGTCTTTTTGTATTTTTTGGACGGTATTCATATCACTCATTGTTACGGTAACACTGTGGCAATTCAACCTTTTTCTCTTTGAGTGTGCAGTAATGATTTAGCCCTTGCAGTCAGTAGATTTTGTACAGATGTTTTAGTTATAGTGATAATCTTTTGGTTACCATTGGTATCTGCTGCGCTCGAACTGTATCTAATTCTGAAGACTGCTGCACTCGGTAGCGTGAATGATAATGTTATAGGCTGGTAGAAGTGTTTTCTATTTTTGGTAAGATTTTGCTTTTAGAAGTTTCTCACATTCTCATCACTTTTACAGTAATACTCTGCAGTAACTTCAAACTTGTAATGTTCAAAGTGTGTAGTAATTATTTAGCCCTGTCAATCTTATAGATTTTGTGCAATAAGTGTTTCAGTCGGACCTGTCATGAGTCAATGTTTGTTCTCAAGTGTTCCTACCCTTTCATTCACATGTGAACCTAATGATGGTTTTGAGCATGTGGTTAACTCATTATGATCATCAACCCAATGCAGTTCATGACTTTAATCTTTTGTTCATATATTTGGAGCACATGATCAAGAACATTCTAGTCTTGCCGTTGAATTGGCAAGTTAATTTCAAATTGTTTAACGTAGAAATGCATCAGAATGTAAGCATGTATCTACAACAGTGTTTAATATAAGGTTCTAAGTTTTATTAAGATCAATAAAGACAAGTTGTAACAGGCAATTTTAAGTTTACAGCAAAAATTGCTGTTTTAAGGTAAACAATTGCTTCTTTGACAAACGACATTTTTTTGGCAAAAAATATACTGCCTTCCAAACAATTTCAGACACCTATGAACATGGAAATTACCATAGGTGAAACATTTCGTGATTTTGGCCATAACGTTTTAAAAAAACAGCCATTTTGGCCATTTTTTTATCAGGATTTTGGCCATAAGCTGCGAAAAAAATCTGGCAACCCGACAGTAAACGTGCAAGTTAAACAGTAAACGTGCAAGTTAAACACAAGTGTAAAACAACTGGTAAAAAGATTACACAATGTTAGGGTGAGTAAGCGACAAGAACAGAACAAAGCTTGTGTGATATCATAGGAGATAGCGCAGCCAACGAATTTTATATCCTCAGCTTTTCATTACGCGTCTGATCCCCTGCATGTACCCACGATCTCGTCATAACCACCTTACAAGCAGTGGATTGACTGCAAATTTACATAAGATATTTTCTACAGTCCAATTTTTCACAAGTCTCAGTCACTCGTTACGAGGAGGCCAAGGTCGTTACTTTTAGATTCATTGCGTAAAACTTTACTCAGAGCAAGGATAAACACAACATACAACTTGTTATGCTGAAGACACTGTTTTCCTGATTTGAACAGGATCTGTCAGTTAAGAGACACAAAAATTGTGTTTTTCGTATTGCTTAAAGCAGGGGTTCCCAAAGTTTTCTAGGCATGGGCCACATTTCGCTATTCGCGAGTCTTGGCGGGCCGCAGTAAATACTCATAACTTTTGTCCGTAAATTTCCGCTTAAGCTTTTTGTACATTGTAGGGTAACCAATTATAAGGTTCCTTTGATTACATCAACACAACGGAACTCTTATCTTTTATTTTTCTTTTTGCACCATTCAAACACTTTATAAGAACGTAGCAATCACATCTTATGTGAAGAATGCAGCTGTGATTTTTCATCCAACATTCTCATATACCGTGGCTGGTATGTACTGGTAGAAATACGAAGTATGGAAGAGAGATGTTCATCAGCTAGCATTGTCCACCATTTTGACTTGTTGAAGTTCATAACTGAAAACGTCTTTTCACATGTGTAAGTGTTACCAAAAAGAGACACCATTCTGTTAGCATGCTTGCGCAAGGCTGGGTAAGTTTAAGCTGGGAGGGAGGAGTAAAACTTATCTAAAGAGAGATCACGAAAAGCATATTTCGGCTCTGAGCTTTCCTGCAGCTCTATTAACTCCAACTGCATGTCGGTTGGTATACATTTGGGATCACATTCAAAAGGAGTCCTGGCAAACATCATAAGATTTTGTTCATGGGAGCGGAAATTACAAAATCGTCGCTGAAACTCATCTTGGGTGTTTTGTAGCATGCTGTTATATTTGTTAGAACGTAGTAAAATCAAAGCATGCTTACCATGCTCATCTTCTTCAATTAACTGTTTGCATGCTGAAAAGTGGGACAAATTTCTTTGCAGCAACTATGTTTGCAACAAGTCAAGCTTTCTTTGAAAAGCTTTAACATGATCATACAGACTTGCAACAAATTTTCCAGTGCCTTGAAGCTTCAACTTCAATTCGTTAGGATGACTCATTACATCCGTTAAAAAAACTAAATCGCATAGCCACTCATAGCTCTTCAGTTCAGGTACATCCTGGTTTTTCAAAGTCACGAATTCGCTAATCTCTTTTCGAAGGGAAAAGAATCGCTTTAACGTTGCTCCTTTGCTCAGCCATCGGACTGCAGCAAAATATACGACATCGCCATGTTCTGCTCCACACTCTTCAAGAAATTTCTTGAATTGTCGGTGGTGCAAGCCTGTTTTTCTGATGAAATTCACACTCTTTACCACAATTTTCATCACATCATTCAGGTTCAGAACACGTTCCACAAGCGCCTCCTGGTGAACAATACAATGGTAATGTATTAAATCAGATTCAGAATTTTCGATTGTCTTCTTTTTTAGCAGAGCCACAAGACATGATTCTCTTCCTGTCATAGATGGGGCACCATCCGTTGTCACGCCGACTAACTGAGACCATTTCAAATTACTTTTATCGATAGTATCGCAGACTGCTTCAAAAATATCACAACCCCTTGTTCGCTGCTTCAAACGAACCAGAGTTAGAAGTTCTTCTGAAACCTGGAAATCTTTCGTTACTCCACGGAGAAAAATAAGAAGTTGGGTGGTGGAGTCAATGTCCGTGGACTCATCCAGAGCCAATGATACAGAAACAAATTTCTGTACGTCGCTCTGAAGTTGATCGTGAAGATCATTACCAATTTCTTCTACTATGCGTGTTATTGTCATTCGTGCTAAACTTACATTTTGGATAGCACCTTTTTATCTGGACACACTATATCTGCTACTTTCAGCATCAAGTCTTTGAAAAATTCACCTTCTGTAAAAGGTTTTCCTCGTTTAGCGATTTCATAGGCTACTACGTAACTAGCATGAGTGGAAGCCTGCGATTTTTCGTTCATCTATTTGAACATTGACTGCTGCGAAACCACTTCTTTTTGTAACTTTTCTACCTTCGCTAATCTCTGATGTTCACTAAGTGATAAGTAGCATGATTTTTTGGTAATGCCGCTTCAAGTTGTAATTTTTCATAACCGCCACTTTCTACTTACATATCAAACACATAGCTTTCTCTTCACGCTCAAAGAAAAAAATTTCAGTCCACCTCTTTTGAAACGTGCGGCCCTCATCTTGAATACGCCTTTTCTTACTCATTTGGTTGCTCAAGAAGTTTTGAAATACGAAAACTACAAGCCACAGCGTGCGTTGCACTAATATTAATCTGAGTTTGTTTAAAGCAGAAATGCTGTAGAAAGCACTACCAGTAAATTCAACAATACTTTGGGCACCCCTGGCTTAGAGACAACCTATATACTCTGCAATTCTAAAGCTATAAGAATTGGCGTTTTAGCCCAAAATATTGTTTGCTTTACACAAAAACAACAAACAAAACACGATCGAAACAAGCATTTTGGTTTGAATAAACGTTGAATAGCAAAACAACATTATATTTGATAAAGATTTCAGGAATGAGGATGCGTAGAGTTATGCGAAATCAATTTTCTATTAAGAACTTTGCTGATTGATTCAACTTCGTCACATAGGCCATAGGTGTAGCCAGGGGGGAAAAGAGGCCATGGCCCTTCCCAAATTTTTAGAACACAGTCATTTTGTGCTTTGAGAGGCGTTTTTCCAAACAAAATAGTGTTATTCGCCTAAAATCAAACATTTTACCCCCTCAAAAATTTTGGGTTGGCTAACGAGTTTCTTGAAAAGAGAGATGTGCAAGTCTGAATCACCGCAAAGTCCAGTTGGCTGGTCTTGAAAGCTTGCAGCAAACCTAGAGCTTTTAATTAACGTTGAACAGCTTTATGAAATTTGAATTATATAAACTAAAATTTTTCATAAGACCAACAGGTCTGCTGAGGGTTTTTATTACCCATTTTAGGAAAAAACACAAGCAATCATAAAAATACCTTGCTATCACGACAAAACAAACTAGCTGAAAAAAAGCGTTTCGTGGAGTTGTAGGTGGAAATTTTTGTTGGGTTGGGATTGGAGATATTATAAACTTCCTAAAGTCGTTCATTTCCGAAAGCACCAAACTGAAAATTTGTTGTAGGTCTTTTTAAAACTTCCAGAGCGGTCTAGGTCCGAATTACCAAAGTTCTAAAAACATCAACAGGTTTGACAACATTTAGGCATAAATCAGTAGCAAGAAAAACCGTGACAATACTTCAATTAAAACGGCTGTCACAAAGCGTTCATCAAAAACAAAATACACCATGTAATGCTTCAAGTAAGCTGGTACTGGATATACCATTTTCGACCATTTCTTGTAAAACAAATCACAGCTCAACTCGTTGCTAATCAAGAGCAAAAGTCATTTTTGCTCCTCTACTTAGAAAGTTTCCAACAGTTACCTTAGGCTCACGATAGTAATCACCGCAGATAGAGCAGCTGAAAAGAATTCGAGGAAGGTGGCTGCATTCACATGGACATTCCATCGACTTTGCTGCTCTTGTTCTCGTAGCGTTGAGCTTTCACGTGCTAATAATTAACGCCCGTGCTACGCTGCCACTAAACGCCTCTTTGCGACTGCCATCACCGTTTGCAAATCGCTGGTACAACGCAAACACGTCTAAGAAGAAATCAATACAAATAATTCATGAGCGAATCGATCGGTGGTAGCTGGTGCGTGACAACAACTCAGCACAATGCTTTTGTTTCAAAACGGGGTACACGTCTCGTCTTTATGAAAATAATATTTCGTGAGCTTCGTTACTCTCAGTAGCAAAGCTCTGTTACTTTCAGTAAATTGAGCTGCTTTCGCCAACCTATATGCTTGCCGTGATTCCGCATGATCTGTTTTATGTTTACTGCTGTCAAATGATGCCTATACGACAACCTCAGCTGGTGACTACTACCAACGATGATCATCAATGTAGCTAGCAATGCACCAACCATAGGGTGCAGCATAAGTCTTGGAAGGCCAAGGTCAACATCACACCTAATTCAAGTTACTGCTGGTTTCAGCCCAACACTTAGGAAGCGTTTACCTACAAAAGAATTTTTCCGAAAAAGAAGTTTAGAAGCCTTGTGCATACGCAGACAAGCAAGTCTTTGCTTTATACCTAAGCAGAGTTGGAATCAGACAATTTCACATCGAGTGCAGTTTGGCAGACGATTCCATTCATAATGAAGTAGCAAACGTTTTGACCATTGGGCATAAAGTAAATTATTTCATATTTTGATAACGAATCGAGATCGCAGTGGTGTTTTCTTCGAGACGTGAAACAAGGATTACGTAAGGGGTGTCTTTACACGTCACCAGGCGCGTAGCCAGGGGGGGCGATGGGGTCAATGTCCCCTCCAATTCCGAAAGTTACACCAACAATTTTCAGTTAATTAAGCTTGTGGTGTGTAAGCCAAAGAAATATTTCAGTGCAAATCAACGAAATTGCTTAAAGAACCTACCCGACTTCAGTTTTTAGTCAAACTTGATCAAAGCAGTGTGGTTTACCAATAACATTGTCCATGATTATTCAAACGTTGTGTATAGTGTAAATGCTGGAGAAATCATGCCATGTCTGACTTTGCCTCAGGTTTATGCTCAGTGTGGAAGTTGGTGATCATTAAATACAAACTTGTATATAAGCGCTTCTAGCCTAATCACTAACCGAAAGTGAAAACGAGGAGTAACGCTTTGCGCAGTTGTTTCTGATGCACCACCTTGCTGTATCCCAGCAGCCACTGGTGATGTAAATTCATTTCAAAACCATCGCAAAAATACCTCTCTGATACCTCTGGCATTCTACAAATACTGTATAACTTACCCTGGTCAGCAGTAACCTTAAATGAACATCATTAATTTTTGTTTTTGTACAGTTTTAAAACTAAATGCGTGGATATGGCCTTGATATATGTTTTGTATGTCTTGAAGCTTAAACTCTGGCTATGACACGATCCAATTTTCAAGTCTTTTATTGCGCAATTTGGCCATAGACACTGTTATTCAACAATAGCATTCATTCTAGATATTTAACTGTGATGATTAAACATGTGTTGTGACGGTTCAATCACAATTATGTGGAGCTTTGACGTTTTCATCAATGGTTTCACATTACCGTGCCTGCGAATTAAAACAGCTTTGTCAAGCATGGGCGCAATTTTGTTGTAACATGTGGGGGGACAGCTTGATGTAAAACCAATATAGTCATCGGGCCGATGCGGAAGTGAAGTTTTGTAAATACAGCTTCCCAATCTTGTTTTTTAGAGGTGTTTTCAAAGCAACACTAATCACGCTTTATTTATCCCTACAAATGATTTAGAAATTAATAAACTTAAGTTTGTTGTTGAACATGGTACTGTAGTTCAGCCATCTTCCACTACGTACTAGAACACATCAATCGGGTTAGAACACATCAACTGGGTTTTATCAAAGCTGTCAGTAGGAGTCCACAAAACGGTGAATCGCATTGGTCGCACGTGCACATCACAAGTAGAACACATCGATTTTCATGCATTTTATAAGAAGTGTGGGTTACAGCGCGATTTGATGGCTTGTTTAAGTTGCTTAAAGTTAAAATGACGATAAATTGCAAGCGTACGATATATACAGTATATTGCAAGGTATGGTAGCTAATTATTTTTCTTGCGCCGTTCTTTAAAAAATGCTACAAATCTTTAGCTCCTGGGCCACACCTCTAGCCAAATCCCCATTGATATACTCTTACAGTGGCAAAAAATGTTTGGGCAGAATTAGCGCAGGCTACTTCACAAAATGGTTTACAATTTATTTTTATGCTGATGGGTGGAGGATGCATACTTTCAATCTCCTTTTGCCAACCCCTGCATGCTGTTGAGTATCCTTTCGATTGTCCAAACATCGTTTGTCGAATAGCCTTTCCCAACACCAATCAAACGCACAAGCGGGATTATCCAAGCCAACTAGAGAAGATTTCAAGATAACCAAAAGAAAACGAACCAGAAGTCTTTCTGGCTACATACCCATATACCAATATAGCCTACGATATGATGTCTGCATACCTAATCATCTGGTGACTAGGTCCGCAACTAAGGGGAAGGCTTCGTCCCCCTGGAAAAACTTTATCCCCCCTGAAAAAATGTCTTAGACATATTGTATGCATAACCATTGTTTTGGTACACGCTATCGATGTAAAATTTGGGCCTCCCTCAGAAAATTCTTCGCCCCTAGTGTCCCAAGCTGGTTCCGGGTCTGCTGGTGACTCTTGCCTTGTGACTTCTGTCAGTTATGCCACTCAGCTCAGTCTATTCACAATCGATTTTTCAGGTTTAACATCAAATTTTAATAGGCGAAATTAATGTTAAAAGTTTAATTCTAGAGTAGTACATGCATAACGACACGAAAATAAATTAGGTATCAAACAGAAATCAAATGAACAACGGTGAATTGGCAAATAGTACCACGTTTCATCTGAAATAACACGAAAAGAATGTCCAGCAAAACTAGGTGTTACGTAGGTTCATAGGTGGCGGAACCATGGGGCTGCATTGGTTTAGGCTTCCCCACCTTTTTGTGGAAGGGAGTGACCCTCCCACTTTTAAATTTCGAATTTTGCCTAAATAAGTAGCAACACAATTGGCATTGGGTCTATTGTTAAAGTAAATTGTTTTGTGTAAGACTAAGAACAAATAGTTACATTTATGTGCTCTAGTCAGTGTGGTGTATAATAGATAAGGCGTTGTGTTGATAGGGGCGCTGAGGGCTTATCAAATTTTGAATAAAATTTCTTAAACATGCTGACAAAAGTTAATGACGTCATATTTCAGTGCTTGTGATGTCACAGTTGCTAATTCAAATCACAAAAATTTTCTAGTTTTTTTGACGTGCACTTGTGCCCTCCCACTTTGAAAATAGTTCCGTCACCAATGCGTAGGCTACCTGTAAAGCAAATGTTTCGCACTTGGATGAAAACATTGCTGCACTGTGGGTATAAATATCTTTTGAATTTGTTGGTCACCCTTGTCGTGACATACAAGAAATAAGGTTAAATGTATGAGCTATCTTTTATTCCTAGTCAAGTCATTAAGTTTTTGAGCTATGGGGCAATATATAGGTAGGTCAATACTTTTCAAAAGCTTTGATGGAACTCCTGTTTACTAATGGTTGAAGACAATCTTTTACAAAACTTCCCATCCTAAAACTAAGTCTCCAGCAATAGTGCTGCTGTTTGTATTCAGCAAAAACTTCGCAAAGATTTTCCTGAAAATGTAACTTTCTAACATTATACACTTGCATCTTTAAATTTTACGCTGTCTGTTTCTGAATACGTGACAAACAACGTTATAGCAAAGCCAATTAGCCAACGATTTTGCACGAAACAAATCACGGGTGCACTGTGGGCTCTCACCTGTGCAGCCGTTAAACTTCACTGTTTGAAGACAGTGACCTTTCTTACAGTAAACCGCAGTGGATAAATGTCGGACAGAGGCTGTTAACGATCTTTTGCGGTCTCTAGAAACTTGCAAAATGCTAAAAATCATTTTTGAAGTAAAAATTATAAAAATATCAGAATCAGTGATACCACGCCAAACTCTGTTTCAACATCAACATGGCTATGTGTAGCATCTAGCATGAAAAACTCTTCACACAAAACATGACAAATGTCACATTTAGTTTTGAAACCTCTCCAAATACGAAACCTAAGAGAAGAAAGTGGGGGGACATGGCATATTATGTCCCCCCCTTCTAAAAACGTGGGGGGACATGTCCCCCGTGTCCCCCACCAAATTGCGCCTATGTTGTCAAGTAATCAAAGTCCGACCTGTGCATAATCTGAAAAAGTTTCAACTTTCATCTGATGTCCAGGACTTTCAAGAGAAATCTTTTTAGGCGGAACAAAACCCTTTGCCGGGCTTAGTCAGTTGAGCAGTGGGTATCCCAAGCTCAACACCTAAACCAGTGGTGGGTATCCCAAATGGCTTAGGCAGAATATCCAGCAGTGGGCATACCAAGCTGGCTCAGTGGGCAGACCAATGGACTATGTTACCCCAAAATAAATTTATGGCTTAGTGGCTATGATGCTGCTGCTAATTCGGGTTACTCTCTTCCTCCATGAAAGAATAAGACTTGCGCTAACCCCCGTTACTTATAATAAATCTCAATGTGTATATCAATACACCATGTTATATTAAACTCTTGTTGTTTGTATTAAAAGTTAAATGTCGCAGTGCTTAACGCTGTATTAATAAAACCATGAGTGAATACAATTCTATTGTGATAAACTGAGCGGGTCGAGCGAAACGGGCGGGTCTAAGTTTCTTAATTGTTAACTTGG
>JGI24022J15233_10000146_pt1 | contig 32045 bp, 21 predicted proteins | sample Ectturendosymbi2_FD_15233 | JGI IMG/M metagenome (IMG submission 15233)
GCAAAGCCTTTGTAATGCAGGAAGGGCATCGCGAAGAATAACACCCGTTGATTTGCGAAAAAGCAGTAATTCAGTGATCGCGGCTTGTGATCTTTTTGCTGTTTCCCAACAATACATATCAATGGAGATTTAGAGTTCAACAGAGGACAATAAAAGATCCTGCCAAGAATAGCTCACATTGCACCCTTGCCGCTCGTTCTTTGCCATCGCAACAACGCCAAGTACCTGAACGTGCGTGCATAACTTTGTCACAAATCTCAAACCATATTTACGACCAGCTGATAAAAATGTTGGAGTTTTTTTCCTCTCGTTTCATGCACTACAACCTTGACATGCGGCCACTACAAGGTAATCACATGTTCTGTGATGTTCACATTTTTTCTGCAACAACAACCACAACACCAGAAGCGTTACGTTTCAGCATCCAAGAGCTGGCTATTGTCAAATGCTCAGGACAAGTGCAAGTAAAATTTTGCGTTGTTTTTTTTGTGCAAAGAAAATTTTGTGTGGCTTTTTCATTCGAAAATAAATTTTCGTGTTTTTTTGTGGTATAACGTGTGTAATAATTTTTTTTTCGGAGTTCAGTTAGTGCAACGAAAATATCTATGAAGGTTTTACGTACGGAAACGAAATAGTGCTGTCCGTTTCAGTCAAATCGAAACCAAACTGAGTTATTCAGCGATCGGCAAAGCACAGCTGAACGCATGTGCGTTTTCGGACGGAGTCGACAAGCAGAAATGTTGTCTAGGACCAGGTGATATAAAAACTGTCATAACTTTTCTTCTCTACAATTTGTTAATTCCAAACTTGGCAGGATGCTTTGCAACAGCTATAGCAACCGTTTCTGTGAATTTTACATTTTTCCCATTGTTGGAATAGGCGCAATAGACTTTCAAAGTAAAAAAACAGGCAATCCACCCTTGTTTTCGGGTGTTTTTTCTCTCTAAAAGAAGTGGAAAATTTTTTTTATTTCGATTTTCATAAACTACGCAATATGACTAACGTTTTTGTGAAGAATTTGTGTTTCTATCGTGCAAGGTTTTCCATCCAGAGACTTTTTAAAACAACGCCTTGCCCACTCAAGCGCCAGCACGAAAACCATACCGGCGTTCTAGCATTAGACAGCAGCCACGAATATTCCATGGACCGGCGGTCAAGTAGTTAAAATTCTGGAGTTGTGATTGACTTGAGCATTTTCACAAGGGTGCATTATTCATAAAACAGTGCAAAGTTGAAAGTGAAGTTGCAAAAACTGCATCAAGGGAAAGTTTTGTAGTGATACTGTATGCATGCTGTGCCTAGTGTGAAGGTGTTGTCTTACATCAAGATGAAAACGAATGATTTAAACTGCTGCAAAGCAAGCATAAGAAGTATTTTTTAGATGGCATGATACCCTGCTTTAAATGCATTCGCAGTACAACAAACTCGGCCTAATAAAGCATAATACCTGCCCAAATTAACATTGTTAAAAAATTAATTGAAAAATCAGTTTTATGATGATCTACTTGAGGTTGTTCGCTTCAAGGAGGTAAGAATTCTCTTTTAACAGAAAAAAGTTATACAAGTTGGAATTACACTTTAAGCAAAACTATCAAGCAATATGCATATATGTTACTGTAGAATTTGGAGCTTTGCAGAGAGTCAAGACGGACTCGGATTTGAGTTTTTGCGTGAGTTCCGCAGGAGCGGATGCAGCAGTGGTGTAGGAGGCGGGAGGTGGAGGCGCACCCCTAAAGTCTTGATTTGTCAAAAATCTGGGCAAAATGCCTAAAAACCTGGGCAAAATCTTTGAAAGTCTGGGAAAAATCTCTGAAAATCCGGTCAAGTATAACGCCCAACGTTGTTTGACGTGAAAAAATGGCGCCCAAAGTTTGCAGACAAACACATGAAGCTCATTTTTTGGAGGTCACACCAAAAAAGGTCTTCATGATCTTTGTGGAAGCAAATTTGTAGGCAAAAGTCGCACAAAAACTTTTCGGACAAGTTTGGGGAAATTCGGGCAAAAATCTTTCGCAACCCCCAAAATTTTCCTGGTTCTACACCTGTGGGATGCAGAGATACTTTTTGGAGTCGGAGCGGGTGCAGAGTCACAGAAATGAGACTCCGTCCACCTCTGGTGCTCCTTTAGGCCTCGAGTTAGGAACATTGTCGTTGAAGCAGTTCGCTACGTGAACAATGGCTCAGTGTGAGAACACACCGTAACTATTCAGCTTCTCTTTTTTTGCTTATTATGAGCTCATAGCATAGTCTTTTTCACCTCGTTCGAGGCAAAGAGGCTTCCTCCATACCGAGTGCAGGTGCGTCACCAGGTTTGGTTTATGGGGGGGACACGAAACAACGGTGACATCAGGGGTGGATCCAAAGGGGGTGATTGGGGAGATAGCCCTTCCTGAAACCTGCGAAAGTAACTTTATTCATCATGGTTTTGTACAATTCGGAAAACAATATATCAAAACCAATTCCGAATAAGTCTGTCGTCATGTTCGAATTGTCTCGTTGTTCGCGATATAACGCCATGTTTCGTCCACTGTTTTGTCACAGCAGTGCTGTGAAGTGTAGTTCATCTCTCATACAGTAGCGAAGCCAATATGAGACTTGACTGCCAAATATTACTGAAACCCCCTCATTAACGTTACTGAAGCTGGCTCCGCCTCTGGGTGGCATTATTAGCGAAAGACTAAAACAAAGTTATTCGTTTTTAACAGGAGGAACTAATTGCAAGCGGGGGAGCACAACGGGCTCCATACTGGCGACGGCCTTTAATTATGACGCCCAGTGCTTTGTTATGGGAATAGATGAGACGATCTCCAAGCTCCTTTGTCATAAGTACTGTAGCATCACATCTGTACTTGGATAGTGCGTGCGGTTGGTGAGGAACAGCAAAATGAGGCATAGTGTGGGCGTAGAATGCGTACTATATCTGTGTTTTTGATGTCTTATGGGCATGGGTGCAATTTCGTTGTAAAATGTGGGGGGACAGGTTGGTGTGAAACCAATATATTACGATACCTAAGAGAAAATATGAGGGGACATGGCATATTATATCCCCACTGTCTGAAAAAGTGGGGGGGACGCGTCCCCCACCTAATTGTGCCCATGCTTATGGGTATTACCCTTCCTTTCTACCGTTTTATTTTCCCACAACACCACATCTATTTCCCTGTTAACAAAAATCCCTTTTCGTTTAAATGTTTCGCTTATTTCAATTGAGTCATATCCTCTTGGGCAATCATAGCACAAATATATAGTTCCAACTCGAATTTCAACGTTGTCTTTGATAAACATTGCCAAACTTATATGGGATGTGCCAGTATCCCAACTGCTCCATTCTAATTAGATGGCTGGTGTTGAATCCAGCATTTGCTTTTTAATAGGAAAACCTCTAACAAGCTATATTAAGCGAAAGAAAGCTTTAGGTGAGTCACTGTGATGGCTTGATACAGTAGCGGATTAAGGACGGTACTGACTAAACAATATTCAGGGGCACCCACCATTTAGGGGCCCCCATTTTGGTGTTTTTGCCCTATCAACGACAGTTTCATATACAGAACATAAAGTATATATATATTTAGAAAGGGCCCCTTTTCGAAGTTTCAGCCAAGTGCCTCATACAACCTTATTCGGCCAATGGCTCGATGTCTATACATTCACAGACAGACAATACGAAGATTGCAGGTTTTATAAGTATGTAAGTTCAACCCCAACAAAAATGACAAGATTGTGTTTTCAACTGAAAGTTGGCACGAATATTTCGAAAAGCGATCGTAATTAGAACAGCAAGACTTAAGCCTAAAATAATTTTCCATGGATTCCTGCCGGCTTATGTTTCGCAACTCTTCAACTACAATTTTTCTATGCATGTGGTCGAATTTGTTGGATAACTAAAGAGAAATTAAGAATGGTGGTGATACTGCGAGCTCAGTGCGCAAAAGCGGTTCTTTGGTTTCATGACGTTTTTACATGAATTAATAATAAGAGCAGTTTCAGCCAAATGCGCAAAAAAGAACAAGCGACCATACCAAGATGCTGGACAACCCTTTGGCTGCCAAAAAGTTGGTCAGGTCTAGCCCGTATGGTACTTTAGTGGTTTGAACTGAGTCAGGCACTAGGTTGTGTTCGAAAGTGGTTGCAACCAGTCCCGTCGCCACGGGGGAATTTAGTGGGTTTAGCCCCCCAAACAAAATTCCAAGCCCCCCCAAACTGAAGAATGAAACACTATAAATCAGTGGAGTTTTGTCAATTTTTAGAATGTCAAGCCCCCCCGCCTAAACGCAAAGGCCCTCCACAGAAACGCAAAGCCCCCCTATTGAAAACTTTCTAGCGACGGTTCTGGTTGCAACATTAATATCATTTACTTCTTATAGGGAAAAACGGTTAAGAAACATACTTAATTTTAAAGTTTTTCATTGAATTTAGTTTCGCAGAAAATTCGAAGAGTAAAAACTCTATGTTTTCTGTAACTATATGGGCTTTGCTTTCATAATTTTGCAATGATTGGACTTGCACGCTGTATATTCACGTATATTTAATCTTCGCAAAGGTGACGCATTCGAATCGATGAGCAAATTTTTTTAACAGCAATCGCTTTCATACGAAAGTTCACATCCTCAATCTTGAAATCTTATCCAAATATAATTTTATTTTTTATTCCACTCCAATATTTGCGGTCTAACCCACGCTGATCCCAGCGCTGCTTTTTAACACGAAACTGTTTTTCTGTAAATTTACTGCGTGCTCATGGTTAAGTCAAGAATTGTCGCAGGTGCTTACTGCTAAATTTTTCTGCAACCTAATCATGCAGAGACACCAGACCTGATTGAAAGGTGGATGAGCGAGACGAATGGCTTCGCGCCATTCTATGCACCTGTCATGGGTATTCATTGAACTAAGCTATGATTGGTTGCTTTTCGGCATTTTCATAAAATTGCCAACACACCAGCACCTTCTCCTGCGCTGTTATATATGCTGTTCAGGGGTTTTAACTTAATAGGGAGGTAAGACGTAGGAACTAGAGAGCACGAACACGAATTCATTTGGAAAACGTATTCATTGGAAAATACAGTAATATAAAAACGTCCTGCTATCTTGCCAGAATTCCTGCTGATCTTTGTTTTATGTCACAATCTGTAATATTGTGTTGATAGCCACTATTTTCCCTCCTATCTACCTCTACAGTTGCTCACCCCACCCCCTGTACATAAGCATGCTTTTCCCCACTGTTTTTTTGTTGTTTTTGTGCTTATTTCACCTGACGTTGATTTGATGCTTTTTATTACTTTTTTGTTTCTTGTAAAACGCCTTCAATTATAATTTGGTTTGTGTTAGCAACAGGGCTGGCTGATAACATGACCCAGGTGATCTTTCGCCAACCCTTTGTGATTCAACAAGTTAGAACACGATTATTAAACAGCGAGACATGAAATTTCTGAGATATTTTTATATTTTCATTGACATGAAATCAACTTGTGATGTTTGATGTTATTGTTTTTCCTCTTGCTGCATTCGTGTTATTTCGTGATTTGAGTCACCAAAATGCATGAATAAACCATACCGAATCGGAGCCAAACCATAGTCAACTTTTGGTTAAGTTGCTATAACTAGGTCTTTTTTGTCTGGCGTGCTTTTGCATTACCACCGTAGCGGCGTTGATGTGCCTAGTGCAGTTTGTGGTTATTTTCCAGCAAAAAAACTTAAAACGAATCGTATCACTAGACTCATATTATTATTGATATGGACCATGAGTCTGACGCAAAATAGATATTAATTGATAAGTTTATGCTGCAAAGCAACTGGACTGACAATGTATGGTTCATTGTGCTGGTTTGATGTGGGAACGGTTTCTCCAGTAGCTCAACTATGTTTTTGCATGTTGGCTAGAATTATCAAACGAAACGCTAAGCACTTGACTAAGAACTTAATGCGAAACTGTTTTACCACCAATAGCAACGTCTTGCTAACAAAAGTGGTTGCGCCGTGTAGTCCATTCAACGACTTTAAGTCTGAATGCTGTCCGTATTTCTAAGGCGTTTTTGCCCTTACGACAAAATCCAGCAGATTCGCAGATATTGCAGTGAGGTCTCAAGTGCAGAACAAGGTATATTAATCATAGTAAGAGAAAGCCAGTCACAACAACAGCATCCTGCTTATCGTACATCATGCAGACGCTGCCAGCTGTAGCAGCTCGCTCACCTCACCCGAGCGGATGTTCGCTCGGGCCGTGACGTATTGCGTCATAAACAACGCCGCTTTCACTCGCTGGCGAACAAAGAATCGATGGTACCGTTGTCAGCGGTTGCGGAGAAGGGTTTGCGTTCGCAAAGAAACAATCGCAGAGCAGCTGACCACATTGTATTTGCTGCGATCCGTTTGTCTGTCTTATGTGACTTAGATTTTTGTGAGTTGCGAGTTTTAGCCAAGCAGATTCTTCGGGCTGTGCTTTACTGCAGTGAAGTTATCGGATGTTGCTGAAGCGAAAAATGTCGACGTATGCAAGCAGAGTTACTGCTTTTTATCAAAGATGAATAGCTGGTTACCAAACTGTTTCAGACAGCAAGTGTAATTGTCAAAGCCTGTCTCTAACTAGCTTGTTTGCTGTTACTTTCATCAGTACGCGGTTACGGTACCATGGAGAATAACTGCCCTTGACCCTCGTCGGTGGTCTTGTTTTTCGGGCCTGTATGACGTGTATTCCCTCGGGCAGAAAACTGGACAAACAGCGCGAGTCGGAGGTTTTTGTTGTGAATTTCGCGTCCGACGGAATTGGCTTGATTTTTCGCTTAAATTGAAATGCTGTCGATTTCAGCAGAAACTTTTCTTAAAAAAGCTAAGAATTTCCTAATACATTTTTAACACTGCGCCAGTGGTTAAAAGTGACGATTGATATAATTTATTTAGCAGCAGTACTTGCTGCAAACAAATGTTGGTACAATTTAGTGTTTGAAAAAATTGTAAGTTTGAAAATATCATTTATTGCGCAAAAGTACAATGCTACACCCGCATTGCCATATTTTGAAAGGGAGCCTCCCATTTGCGCAAAAACTTGGTGATGCGAAAAGTTGTCATCCCAACACAATCTTGCAGTTTTGCTTAAAGCTTACAAGGGTCTGCATTTTGCTTCTGTTAACGGTTTCTGTTGATTTTCGTAAAGATGGCACACGGTTTTATACAGGGGGAAAGGAAGAAAAATTAGCACCGGCCGTGCGTTTTTCAAACTATTACAAAAAAATTATCATCACAATGCCGAAAATAATCCCGACTGTTTGTGTTGAATATGGCATAACGAACAAGCAACCGCTGGCAGTTTTCTTGGCTTTCAAACGAAGGGTGCAGGTGGTGATTAATAGTACACCGCCTGGTAGGGTAGATTAGTTCCTTGAGAGCTTATGCGACGTAGGCCACACTTTTGCATGTGTGTGATATTGATTTTACATTATTCATGTTGGTAGCTGCATCCCCGCCTTGAACTCGCGCTTAAACATTTTCGTTCTTCAGATGTTGCTCTTTCATCGGCCACAAGCATTGACTACGTTTATATGCACAGTCAAAACAATTCACATTTCTAAATAAAACCAATGAACTTCAGTCAGTGCCTTTGCCTAAAGTTTATGTCTTAAACTGTTAACCGCTATATGTTCTGGAATGGATCAACATCAAATATGCCAGTCAACCAGTGTTAATTTGCGCAGTTGCATTGCAGTCCATGCTGCATCAACCCGTATTTTGCCATATACTTGTCAAATTCTCGCCAAAGGTCATTGGCATACCCTTTAGTTATATGCATGAGCTAGCAAAATTCAACACGTCCCACAATTTTTGAGAAACAATCAATGGTTTTTGAAAATCGCTATCCGCCCTTCAAAATTTAGCCAATTTGTAATAATTGTGCTATGCTAGTTCTTACGTGTTATGCTAGTTCTTCCTTTTTCTACTTTTTTAGGCCTGCTCGCTTGCCATTAAATAATTGCGTCGTTTTACATTGTTTTTCGCTTCCTACCAAAACTTGCGCTCTAATTCTCAATGGAAATTCCCAGTAAGATTTACTTGATCCTTTACGTCTTACGTGGCAGATTAAGCTAATTCCTGGTCATACTGTTTTTGTCAGCATAGCAATAGACGCAATTCCAATCCTTCCAAAAGAGCAGTTACGCAATATTCCGCTGAACACACAACATTTTCGCAACAGCACGCACATAGCATAGTGTCTAGGAAATGTTGACTGAGAGCGTGCAGTTGCCGGTAGCGTCGCGTCAGCCCTGCATTTAACAACTAAGCCTCGTGACTGCTGGCTACACAATGGGAATGCTGTCGTGAAAAATTTACGAGCGAATTCGACCTGAGTTTTTGAACTTGAATGGTGCTGCTGTGACTTGTATTAGAACAGAGCATCGTGCCTCTGCTTGTTATTCGGAATTCAGCCAAACCTACCCGTTAGCGGATAGTAGGTGCAAGCAGAAGTTGCAGAACTATCGCTTTGCGGTTTACTACGTTTTTGGAAAGCAAGTTCAAAATTTCCACTTTGCTTCCTTGTTGGTGAACTTACTCAAAATTTAGCTTCATCTGATGAAAAAGAGGGAGGTTAGATAACCTTAGCAATGCAAGTCCGAGTAACTAAAGTTTATTGAATATGGTGTTTTCAGGAAAGCGGAGGTTCTTTGTTAGACTTTTTTCTCTGCTGCCTTGGGGTCCAGACGTCGCTCTGCTTTGCAGATAAAGCAAGTGCCAGTCGGTCTTCGGACTTTTCTTTTGCAAGGAACTCAACTGCCCAGAAATGACTGTGACGTACACGCATAAAGTGGCCAACGCAAGACTAGGAGGATTTTCAAGCTTACTTGTACGATGGAAAGGCAGCGTGTACAAATTATTTTACAAGTAAGTTTGCATAGTAGATCTGAGTAGAGTTAAGAAAAATTCTGTTTCCTGTAAAGCAGTAAAAAGGTTTTCTTTTCTGAGATTTTCCCGCCGTACTGTTGTTCAAATGCTGCTGCATTTGATTTTGCCACTTCACATCCGTATTTTTGTTACGTCACATCCGTAACGTTACTGCTGCTGTATGTTTCCAACGCCTAGAAGAAATTTTCATGAAGACCCACCGCAATATTATTCAAGTGCAGCGGTGTTGTTGCAGTTTTGAAGTTAACTTTTAAACGAGTTGTAAGTCTAGGTTTTCGATGCCCGGCAGCAACATTATATGTTCACATATTTCAAGCAGTTAGTGTGTTAAACATGTTTAAATCAACCACGTCTTTCAAGCAAAATTTCGTTTTTCGTAATACATTCATGGCTGTCAAGGTTATCAACGTAAACGAACAAAACGTGGAATTTGTGTGCGTGCGTCCGAAGCTCTACGAGAGAGGAGGATTGCTTTGCGAATTTCCAAAACTGTCCCGGGAAAGGGTTAGGATTACGGAGTTGCCCAGTGATCAATAGACCACACTTCGCGTCCCCTAGAGCAGGGATTCTCAAACGTTTGGTGTTATGGAACCCATGAAGAGATTGACCATAATTTACGGAGCCCCACAATAAATTTTATTAATGCCGTTATTGCTTCTTTGGACAGTTCGCGGAGCCCCGAGGTTTCTCTCGCGGAGCCCTGGGGCTCCGTACGGAGCACTTTGAGAACCTATGCCCTAGTTAGAGAGTTACGCGAAAAAGCCTAGCCAAAAGTTTAGAGCCATGATCGAGTGGAGAAATATTTCCCACCAGCTCATCAATTCTCCATACCAAGACTGCTTGGTTTACGTCGCTGAAGAGATCAGTATATTTTTTAAAAGTGACAATTTAATCCATAGCTGGATCCCTTTCAGGCGTCACCGCTCCGGACTAGATTGGACCTGGACAAGCCCGCAACCAGGGGACAAACCGAGCAATTGCCCCTCGGTACCAATAACTTTTTTAATTGATAGGTAAAGCAACAAGTTACAATCGTTTTGACCATGCCTTAAAAATTTCAACTGTTTGCGTCCCTGGACCTAGAAATAGTGACAGTTAAAGGGTATTCTGGTTTTCATAAACGAAAGAAATCCCCACTTGTAGTCCTGTTACCCCATTACCGGTTGCAGTTTAGCGCCACGCTCAGAGCATGTGCAGATTAATATGTTGCGCTATTCCTCTTGCAGAGAATTTTTGATCTACACATCCCTCTACAGTTTGATATCTGTGATCTACCGGTTTTCCTTGCACGGAGAGCAGAAAAAGACTTTTGAGAAGCTGTGTCTTCAGTTCAATCATTACACAGACCTTGTACCAATCAGCTTTGTCCTTGGTAGGTATTGCCCGCTTTGCTTTGCTAATACGTAAACAACTACAGGGGTTTCTCATGTTTAACATTTCTTAGGCTGAGAACTATTTTCCGAACGTAAACAAGTGCGGTCTTTACTCTTTGCTTGGTTAAAATATAGTCAAGGTCTTGAACTTATTTTTAGGGAAAACGATGCCCATACGACAATTTGCAGAATGATTATTGCTTACTATTATGGGATGTGCGTTGGTGTTTCAGAATTGGCTGCAACAACAAAATTAAAAAAATTAATTGAAGCACAGTGGTTGCACAAGGGATGATATGATTTCATTCGTTCAACTTTCATTTTTACGGTGGGCGGTGGTTCTCACCTTGTTGATGGTTGGCACGCAGGCTTCGCCCGCCTTTTTCGTATATCTCAGTGGTGTCGGAATTGCAAAATCGATATTTTCGTTGAGTGACCGTCATCGGTCAAGCGTTACGTTCTTTCCAGGCGAAAGCGGATCGAAAACCAGCTGTGGCCGGCGCGAGTAGGAATTCTTGTTGCTTTTCCTGAACGAGGGAGATAACGCAATTACGGGCGCTCTCGCCCGCTGAGTAATCTACTGCGGTCGCGTTTCTTCCTAATCGCAAATAGGCCTAGTGAATGACGTGTTATGTGCTGGTTGTCGTCTGCTTGCGGCGCTCCTCAGACGATACCAGGTTGTGCAAACGTTTGACGATAAAGTTGAATACTATCAAGGCGAGAAACCCTAACCGGATAACAGCGGGAAAACGTTCACAGTAAACACAGAACAAGTTATTGCTGCGTGTTATACTGAGTCAGCCTAACACAGTGACGAAACACTCTTAGATATTTGTTTACACTGAGTTAACAACTATATGAGAAACAAAGTTCTCCCGTCGGTTCAACTTCTTCGTTTCAACAGGCGCAATGCAATAGTGTTAGCTTTTGGATGAAAATCTTTTGCTCAGCGCTATTGCGCTGAAGACTGCAGCCACGCCACGTGAGTTAATATGGGAAAAGTAATTCACAAGTGTGCGCAGCATGTCTACCATATTTTCGTTTAAATATGTCCTTGTTTTCCAAGTGTTAACATGAGAAAAACAGATTTAGCAAAAATGTTGAGGATTTAATCAAGGCATTACTATACAGCAAACTTTCCTAAAACTACGCCATCCTAGTCATCCTGTCGAATGTTTCACAGGATTCTACAACTTCTATCTTCACCAAGTCCGTTGAACACTTTCTCGGGGATTTTCAGCATACGCTACGCTTGTTATCCATCCGATACTGTCCGTGCCTTCAAAACAAGGTCGTTCTGCCACGCAGGTCTTTACAGACCTTGTAAAGACGTTTGAAACATAGCTATGACATAAATGATCGGGCTAAGGGAAGCTTTCACCTGCTTCGGGTGGTACTCGTGAGAAATTAATTACCCCTCTAAATCTCTTAATATTGGTACTGCACTATTTAATGCGGAATTCAGAAGCTGTAACTGTAAATATTTGAAAAAGGCCGTGACGCACCCCTGCAGTCGCTTTCGTGGCGCACCTCTGCAGTCGCAAGTTCAACGTCTTACTAATAATCTTGCACAGCCCGGCTGTAAATATCTCGCACGAGGTCAAGTTGGTCAACCATAGCAAAGACATGCGATAAATATTTTCTTAAAATTCATAAAGAAAACGTAGCCAAGTTTTTTTTATGAAAGGTCGACACGCAAGCGTGCATGTTGATAGTGAAATGATTATTATCAAGCCCCACGTATGAGTAACTTAGAATTGATGTACAGATCAGTGCAACGCAAAGATGGCCGAACACGACCAGTTTCCTTTTAGACGTACTGTCCCGCCATTGCACTCGCAAGCGTGAACAACAAACTACTCGTATGTTAACAAAGCGCGTAAGTGTCAAGTAGCAGTGTACATAACGTTCTTCGGTATCATAGATCTGCCATATCTTACATCACCCGGTCAATATTTGAGCGAGGTTTTCGTGCCACTACTACACAGAACATGCAACTATTGACTGGGCTTGACCTTAAGTCTTGGGAGAAACCCTGTGCTTTCATCGCAATCGGACGCATCCTTTACGCAGCTGGAGCCCATGCCAGTGCAAAAACAGGAAGCTGGTCGAGTGGAGAGTATTTTTATGACTGGTCATAAGATTCACTGACAACCTTTCGACAGCATATACAATGTATTGCACGATTGATATCGTGTAAATGCTTTGCGTGTTCGTGCGATCAAACGAATAACTAGAACCGCTTGTTTCGTATAACATGACCGATATTTCAAATACTTTTGAACATGAGCTCAACACACGCGCCTAATTGCGTATTTCTTGGTGTTCCTAGATAAGGGCTGAATGTACATTACGAGGATTAGATATTTGCGTAGAAAAGAAGCTGCCAGGAATTTCAGTGTATATTGCGAAATTCTACTAGCATTTCACGTGTTTGTCAGGTTTTTATGTCTCAATTGTGGTTGGTCGCTGGTGGTCGCAGTTCGAAATGCTCCCGTTTCCCGATCGAGTGATGATGATCGTGGGAGCCAATGTCCACGGTACTGACGATAGAGGGAGACTTATCAGAAGAACGCTGTTGCGCTACCTCAACTTGGCTCAGGTTGGTTAACTCATTTGGCAAAACTTGTTTTAGTGACCTTGGAAAACAATCTAAAAATAGTACGAAGAGGAAGGATTTCTATTGTGAACAATACGAAGTTAAAAATTTCAATCTCGTTTATTCTGCAGAAGCAAGAAAATTGGTGTTCGTATTTTTAAATGAATGTTTCAAAATTTTTGTTCTAAGTAACGCTTTATTGGTAAAGTTATGTTGCAAACTGCCACACTTTGGACTTACCTGTAGATTTGTGTTGTTACATACTTTGATTTTGATTTGTCGTCGTTCTCCCATTTGCGTCTTTTATCGCTGTGAGACACGTTGGTACTTTTTAAACTTTATCTGAAAGATCACAAACGAGTTCTTACGCATTAACATTCCCGTATTGCACACGTTGTTGTTTTATTGGCGAGGTCCTTTGCTTTTCTTGTCAGTTAGGGAGTGCCGTTTCTGCTTCTGCCACAGCTAAAGGATAGCGTTTTGGGAGCAGTAAAGTAAATTTGTCTAATGAACGAAATACTACAAAATACTCCTGAAAGATGCTTGGCATTATTTCTGTATATTTAAGAAAACTTATATGATTTCCGAATGATTGTTCAATTTTTATATTGATTTATCCAAGCACTTCTTTAATAAATCTCTCAAATTCGTGTGAGAAATAAACCGACCGTGGATATTTGAAGCTTCGCTTCCGTTCATCGTGAAAATGTATTTTTTTGAAATCCTTTCTTAATATGTCATGCAGCTTTGACTACGCTACTTTTCACGCAGCTTTAACTGCGTTTTAACTAATTTTAAATGTTTTTAACTAGCTTAACTTTTTCCTAACTAGCTTAACTATTTTATAACTAGTTCTAACTATTGTTTTGACTAGCTTTATAAAAACTCTTTGCTTCAGATTTGTGGTATTACTGTTTGGTAGCCATTTAGTCACCCCTCTCTGAGTTAGCTGCGTACTTTGCAATTTTGAAGCTGAGACCTCATGTTCCAAGACCTGAAACTCGTCTAAACACTAAGAGCAAAATTTAATCGAAAATCAAGACGAGACGGAGAATTAAAGCAAACGTACGCCTACTTCCACTGCTTCAGAAAAATTTACGTGATTGTGATGTTTTTTGCCCTCCAGGACAAGACTTGTCCTGTTTGAGTCTGATAATCACCAAACAAGTCTCGAGACCAAAACAACACCGGTACGTTAGTTCCCGTTTATTCAAATTTTTTGGTGATCGGCATCAACACAATTGTTGAATGTTACAGATCTATTCTATTTAGGTCAGGGGTTCCAAACCTTTCTCTTACCATGTACCCCTTCAGCATTCCGACAGATGAGAATGTACCCCTACAGCATTTTAACAGATCAGCATGTACCCCTTCAGCATTTCGACAGATGAACATGTACCCCTAAAATTTCTTATGACAAAAGATTTCATCATGGTTATTATTAGATATATTCAACAATAAGCATACAATGACTTTTGAAAATAGTATCAACTGACATATGCATAAATATTTGGAAACAAATAATACGTGAATATATTTTTATCTCCTATTGCTAACCTTAAAGGTACCACTTCGGATAGGCAAATGTACCCCTGGGGGTACGTGTACCCCAGGTTGGGAACCCCTGATTTAGGTCAACTACTCTTCAAACCCGAACAACCTTGATAAATATATGAATTTTGTAGTATCATCGGTATGTTTTGAGACGTTAAAATAGCACCCACATTGTTTAAAGCTATGGGCGATTTCATCACTGAATATAAATATGCATCCCACCGAACCGCATAGCATCTTAAAAATGTTTGTTTGACAGAGCTCGAGCGAAGCGCTTTTAGATTTTCACGGCTACAATTCTGCTTCCAAAGTCCACGTATTTTGGGGTCAAATTGTGACGTTTTTGTTCTTCCTCCCTCTTACCGATTGCACGCAGTGCCGACTTGAGGCAAATCATGATGAAGCTGTCCGCGCTGATTTCCTTTCTACGCTAACCTGGTCAGGGTGAATCAATCACGACCGGATGCTGACGATATGCTGAACTATCTGACCCCGTCGCGCATATTAGATTTCTTAATTAAAGGTTGGCGAAGGTCGAATTAAAATAAAATTAGAATTGCTCTAAATACAAACAGCTTTCGGTGTATACTGCTGTAACACATGGCGCTGCAGTTATTTACCCTTGTAAAATAGTTCAGGACAGGTGTTGCTCGATTTCGTAAATTGCCCGTTGCTGGTCACTTGACAAAATAGGACCTAAATCCTAATATTTTTACTTACTGCGTTTTTGTTGTAAATGCAATCAACAAAGCTACTCAGTTATTACTCGAGCAACTAGTCTCCACAAAAGCGACCCAAATGAGTCTATCTGCAAATTCTTTGATAGGAATATCCTAATAGATTTTAATATCTAAATGAATAAGATTTCAGGACAGAGGATGCGTAGTGTTACGCGAAATCGATATTCTTTAAAAATTTTTGCAGATAAATTCACTTATGTCGCTTTTGTGGAGTCTTTAGTTACTTGAATGCAGATATCTGCAAGTTTGAATCATTGCAAAGTGAAGAAAACAGAGCCCAGTCGGATCATTCTTCGAAAACTTGCAGCAAACCTAAAGCTTTTTAATTGCAAAACTTTTAATTGCATTTGTTAATCGTTTAGCAAAGTCGTGAGGTAGCATTTTGCGTACAGAAGCTTACTTAATTTTTAATCTTAGGTATTCTGTAAGTAGTGGTCGTTTTCCCTCTTTTAGGAAAAACATCTGGCATAAACGTATCGTATAAAACTTAAATGTTGCTCATATTATCTGAAGCAGCTGAAATACTGTTGTTCATATCGTTATATCTGCAAACGTTTCCGTTAGATGGCTTTTCTGTTTTTCTGTCGAGAAAGAACCAGGGTAGGATCCAGCTAGGGGGGCGATTTCAGTAATGTTTTGTAGTCAAGTCTCATAACGGATTCGCTACTGTAAGAGAGACGAAATATGCTTCACAACACTGCTGTGACAAAACAAAGGACGACGAAATCGCTTTGTATCGCGAATACTGCTTTCCAAATTGTACAAAATAATGGTGAATAAAGTTATTTGCGTAGGATTTTTGGGGGGCGATAGCCCCAATCGCCCCCCTGTATCCACCCCTGGAAATAGCATGTTTTTGACAGACTCTCAGGTAATGTTGGCTGTGATGTGTCCGACTAGCTCATGGTATTTGCGAAGAAAGCGCTCGGTTTCAACCAATGCGTTTTTGCAACAACAGAGAGCTGGTCCCCGCGACCGTCAAATCTGTGCCTGATTCTGCTGCAGGATGTATCGACGGCCATGGCGCAATGTTTTTCATGATGTCACAGTCTGCCAAGTTGCTAGGGCTCCACGTTAACGCATACATGGTTTCAGGCGTCTTGAAATATGAAAAGCATTGCCGCATATTCAGACCGCACTTGGTGAAGCATCCTGTATGCCTGGTTCAATTTAGTTGCAGGTGGGATGTAACTTTGGACGCAACGTTTTACAAATGCTCGTTTGCACGCAGGTGCTGACTTACCGATGTGTTTCGACTGCAGTTTACAAGAGGTTTCCCACCATGCAACACGTAGTGGCCTCAGGTACGTTAAGGCGTCGTTTTGTAACCTGTGACAGCTACATCGATTCAAAGTGTCGGACGTGCTACCTTCGCGAACCACCGTAACAACTATCTCCCGGTAAGAATCACTGCGGGCAAACAGGCGACCAGTGCATGCGTCGTCTTGTTCTGTGCGTTTGCGTTTACTGTGTTTCTTTCCTGTCTGAGGGCATTTGACGCTCGCATCGTCATTTATGGTTCTCTTCGCTTTTATGTCAGATTGAGTTTCGAAACACTGGCGTGTCACCGTTTGGTTGAGTGCTTGGAAGAGACTGTGACTCCCAGTGTTACGGATTGATTCTAATTCGGCTCACGATGATATCTACTTAGATTATTTATGCATTTACGCCGTGTCAATTTCGCATTTCAAACGCAACTTTCTTTTGAACTTAGAAATGCCCGCTTTTTTTCTCTGACGAAACGCCCAGGCTAAGCGTAGCTGCACCTGTTGCATAAGGCATGTTAAAACCAGTTTTGACAGGTTAGCTCCCGTTCGCGTATGTTTTGGAAAACACCCGTTAACCATGACATAAATTTTTTTTCTTCGCGTGGCTGCTTGCGCTTGACAGTCGCCGGCCAGCGCTGAGAATAGCGCGGTTTGTTGACGTCACAATCCTTTAAATAAGGCAACAAGCTTCGTTTTCCCTAGAAGTCGTACAACAAATATCAATGCCTTTGCAACCAACATGTAAGACCTAAATCAAAAATTTTTTCAATTGTTACAAATGCATTTAAGAGCAGGTACAAACACATGTTTGCTACAATACTATTATACTATTTGACCGGTGTTTACTTGTTCGTCAAGATTCAAAATGCGAACAGTCTCACGATATCTGTAGAAGATGTTGATTTGCGTTTTTTGTAGTATCTGCATGCATGTTAAATAGTAAACCAGGAAACACTAAACTTGAATGTGTGCGATTTACAAGGATAACCTTCGGAAAATAAAAAAAGACTTCAAAACCTTGAAATAACTGAAGTGATTTATCTGTCGAAGATTTTGCTGAATAACGTTGTTTTTCTGTTAAACACATGGTGTTTGTCCAAGCAAAAACTTTCTTACTATACGTTTTTCATGGGTCGATGCTATGTCAACGAAAGGTGTTGAGTTTGCTTTTGAAGCAAAAACGAAATAGCTAACAAGATCAAACTGCATTGTGTAATTTATTATATAATCGTCCTGCTCCAACAGCTCATGCACTGATCTGTTGATTTTTCAGCCGAATTCTTTTGCTTTCGCTTTTTACTAATATCTGAAGAGCGAGCTAATTGAGAAAAAGACAATGCAAGCACTGATTTGTTGGTGCCCATAATGACACGATCAACATTACAGATCGGAATTAATTGCGTGCGCTTGTTTTCACAAAAGAAAAAATGCTTCCTATTACCTCCATAAACACTTGCAACTCAATCTTTGTTTGCAGCGTGCAGCAAACGGATTTAACAATTTATTTGAATGCGGGAAATTAGGGTCGGTCAGATTTATTGGTTGATGTTATGAAACAAATGTTGCATTCGGGTGAACCTAATGTAAGAAAAAACTTTTGTTTCTTCCTTTAATATCTGCCGCTATAAAACCTTCCTGAAACTTCCGTTAACCGTCCACTAGCATTTGTAAATCTCGTGGCGACTGTGCAATTGCACATATTCATCAACTTGTCAGATAAACGTGGTTACGGAATGTTTGCCTCTTTTTTTGCGATTTCCGCTGTTTTCCCGAGAGACTGTTTCATGTCTGATAATGTCTTTTCTGCACAAACTGTAAAAGAAAAACAGGCAGAGTTTTTTTTTTAATATAACTGATACCTACAACTATCTAAAAGATGGTCAAATTGATCTGAACTTTCAGGTGTTGAGCTCTTCTTTAGGTCAGATTCTTAACTCGTGTGCTGGGCGATGGCGTGCTGCTGAAGTCTTTCCGAAACGTGTTGTCGTGTTGTATAAAGATTCCGTGTAACCGAAAACACAGGCAGTTGTGCTACGAAAACGCTTAAAAGACATATACGGCGTTTACGCGAGCATGCACATTACCATGGACTCTGTCTATGGAAAGAAATCCATTCTCAGCAAAGAATCGGACACTTTAAGATCTTACAGAGTATATATTTCGCCTACGATGCAGGCGTCATCAGCTCTTATTCAAATAGAATCTGAACTTCTGAGTGTTTGCCGGTTGCCACCACCTCAACTCTGCGCTGTGTTGAAGGAAAAGCGCCCAGTTTAAGTAGTAGTTAGTCTGCTGATGTTGGTAACTCGTGGACAAAAAAGTGGAAAATGTTTTAATGATTTTTTGCGTTTCAGGTATCATGACTCAACAAGAATACGTGCAGTATGAAAGTGTCAAATCTGTCAATCTCAAGTATTGGGTTCCGCTGATGTGGTTCAGCAATTTGCTTTCCAAAGTTCGCCAGGAAGGTAGAATTTACGACGATATGACATTCAAGCATCTAATGGAGGTAAGACACAGCTACATTGGGTTGATGTCAGTTTTTGTCAATGCAATCGAACCGTTCGGCCTCGAACTGAAAACGGACCGTCAGCTCGGTTGGTAGGAAGACACGTAACTAGTTAGCAAAGGTTTTGAGAATAGGCTCTTGAAAACCCGAATCTTTCTACTGAGCATGAATGACGTATAGAAATTCTTCTTTGCAAAGTGTTAGCAATGTGTACAACACATCAGCCAAACTCACGACCTGATGAGCAATGCTACTGGCCCGCAATATTAAAATTTGAATACTTTGACTTTGTAAATCTCACTCACTTTTAGTAATGTCGTCTGTTGCAAACATAATGCTGCTTTTTACATGTTCCGCCAGCAGATCATGTTTGTCTCTGCGCTGGCATGAGATACATGTCCCATTCTCTTGTGATGTGGCTGAGTTTATTCGAAACAACTTGCAATCTACGTACGCTGCCCATTTTTGGATGTTTTAATCAAAGTTCTCACGTGTCCGTTAGGACATGAGATGCAGTCTTCCGGAAAGCCCGGTGTTCTTGGTCTGCTTTACCATCGAAACGCTTTCGGGGGGTGGTGCGAAGTGTATGCGGCTGAGGCAGACGTTGCTTGTGCCTTAAACTAAATCTCTGCCCAAAAGGCGTTGCTGTGCATGTATTCCTATGCATTTTTCATATGTACCTTATACATCCTATAATACTAATACCTTATACGTAAGGTCTTATATGCGTGCTGAGCTCGGGTGCGCAATGATAAACATGCGCATCGATTTAATATCGTCATACGTGACGCTGTGGGCCAGTTTCTTGCTTAAATTGCATAATAGAGTTGTTTTCCAGTAATGACAAAAACGCTCTCTCTTGTCTCTGCGCGAGAAGTCGTTTGTGTGGGTTTTCATCAAAGAAACTGAATTTCTGGAGGCGATATTTTATCTGGACTCCTCTGTTGTAAGATGCTGTGTTGCGTGGTCTATAACTTCCAAATTTTGTAGCACTGTTTGAACGGTCAGTTGTAAGAAGGCTCGACGTTAGCAGCAGAGTGTCTTATTAAATAAGACTAATGAAAGAATGACATCAAGATAAGTCTGGAAATTCCGCTTGCATTTGTTAGAACCAGCACAAACAACTTTTGAAGGTGCCATGTTTTCGCAGCAACACACTCACCGCGCACTGACCTGTTGCAAATAGCCTTTAACCTGGCTGACGTGCTGCTGCGCGAAACCATAGTTGCATATGGTATTTTTTGAAAAGTATTTCTTAGAGACATTAAAACAGGAATTTCATCAGAGTTATTAGTAATTTTTTTACTGATGAAAAGAGACGCCAGACTGCTGTAGAAAAGCAATAGTTTTTTAAAACAAACTTTTCTTGCTTTTTACCATCCGGCTGTTTGGTGTAAATATGTTGCGTCGTTTATGCTGCAGGAACTGAATCATTTCCGGAATTTCTGCGGCTGGATTGTAAGCTACGACTGGATCAGCGTGCCGTTAGTCTACACTCAAGTAAGAAAGTAATCTGCCTTCGTATTGTGTATAGTCCGATGCTTTGCGCTGGAAGATAAAAATTCACAACACTTAATCCATGCCTATAGTATAGAAAATTTTCTCTGCTGAGGAGAAATATCTTGCACTCAGTAAGCCTGGTAATTACTTTTCAATTTTTTAATTGCCATCGATGTAAGTGCGTTGCAAACTTTAAATATTTTTCGGTCGTTTTCATCGTTATCAAACCCGATCGTGATACATGCTCGAGAAAAGTGGTCTTCAACATACATCGCTGTCCAAACATATACTACTCTAATACCATGAAAATAGACAACTTCATTCATTTTTTAACACTTATTAGAAGGCACACACTATGCATCGTTTTCATCCGCTTCTGCGGTTAAAAAACTCAAAATCTTTGATGTATGTACTTGAATTCTCTGATTAGTGCACCTGGTTTTCCTTTCGTACGGCGAAGATTATTTGTGTTCCAGATAATGGCAATTTACTTCACTGCAAATCATTTAGATTATTATCTTGTTTTGAAAACAATATTGATAGGCTACAGAATGAAGGATTCGGATGTTTTTTTTGACTGACCTGTTCATCATGTAAAACCAAAGAATTGCGAATGGCACATATACTGTAGTGTATAATAAAATCAGCGACCGGCAGTACATGACAGTCTCTGACTGCTAGTTTAGGTAATTACCAGCAACTTTTGAAAGTCAAAGAGATTATTCCAATTAAGCTTTTTTCATTACTAATCCGTTATCAGCGGCAAGTACCTTACATCTACTAACGTGCGATTGTTGGACCTCAACACAAACTTACAAAATGAAGTGCGGAAGATCCACACGTGGTTTATAAAGCTAATGAAGTGTTTTTCGCTACAGTCGCTATAGGTTTCGAGCAGTAAGAGTCAAATCTGTTACAATGTTGAAGTGCAAGTAAGAAATTTATTGTGACAAATGAATTCAGCATAACGCAATAAATCTGCCGCTTACTGTAGAAAGCTAAGAAATCCGTGTAATGTCAGGGCCTTCGGGATGGGAATCGGCAGGAAGGCCAACACAGTAGCAGAATTGTTTTTCAAAAAATGTGGTTGTATTTCTTTTGGGCGATTTGCAAAGCACTTCATTAGCGGAGAATAAATGAATAAATTCTCCCATCAACGAATTTTCCGCCTATAGGTCCTTGGCACATATGTAAAGTGGGTGGAGTAGTGCACACAAACGAATGCGTTGCTGGTGGAAATAAGTTATGCGGCTCATGTTGCCTCCACACTTCAAGCACACTTCTGAGACTTGTCTTACCGGTTCGCGAATCGTGATAAACTTTACAATGCAGTCAACTTGATGAGCGAAGCACTATGTCGCCGACTGTTTTGCAACATCAGGTACAGTTCAAGATCGTCAACAACTTTGCTAATCTTCATCAAACACGCACAATTTCACTTTATTAAGTGGGCCGGTGGTGTAGTATCTCACGGGATGTGCCAATTCGAGTACAAGTGATTGACTGATTGCTTTATCTAAATGCCGCATCTCTTTTTCTGCAGGTGGTAACCGTGGCCGTGTACATGTTCTTCATGTCAACGTTGCTCAGTCGCCAGTATTTGGACGCGAGCCTGAACTATCCAGGTCACGAAGTTGACCTTTACGTCCCAATTTTCACCATTGGGCAGTTCTTTTTTTACATGGGCTGGCTTAAGGTAAGGTGAAAAAAATAAGCCGTCTGCGGCAAAACTATAAATTATTTGCCTTCCGCTGGACTTAAAAGCTCCAAAAATCTGGAGAAAGTAGTTAATTGGAAACGAAAACCGTCGTTTAACTGTGGCGATGTTAAGAGAACTGTTATTTTCAAGGTAATTTCTGTTAGCTGAGCTAAAACGTGCTGCTCTTGATGTTGCCTGCTAACCGATTTTGAAAAGTATATGCAATGTCAAAAATGAGTGCAGCATCAGCTTGCATTTTGGCAAAACCTGTTTTTATATCTGTAATAACGATTCGATTTTTGTGCAATAACGATTGCATTACTGTTTTGAGGATGAAAATATTTGAAAAGTTTCTAACGAACTTGAAAAACTTTCGGATCTTCGGAACCATGCATCAACTACGCAGCCTCTGTCTCGATCGCATTGATGATTGTTGTGCTGACTCTCACGCTGATTGTGCTTTTACAAATGTCATATTGGTTTAGTAAGTCTACAAAGATTTTCACGTGATGCGTTTTATTTTGGTGCTTGATGCGTCAAGCACCAAAATAAAAAATATCACTTTGTCATTGGAGAGGTTGAACTCGCTAAACTCAAATTCAACAAGTGTTCAGATTGTTTGCTGATGACACGAAGAGCATTTTTGCTGAACAAAGCGAAGTCACTATCGTGTCGTCAGCAAAGGGCTGGTCCAAAGGTTAAAACTGTGTATTTTCCTGCACGTGAAAGATTGCGAGTTCTTGAGTGGAAAACTTGACAACGCCAGTGGAAAACTTTGACAAGACAGGGCTGACTTGTGATTTCTGGGACCCGGATTTTGGTCGACTGACCATCTGACATTATTGAGAAACTACCGTTTGATTCTGATTGGCCCCAAACCGGCGTTGCAGGCCAGTAGTGCTATCACCAGCCATGCTGGATGCTTTTCGTCTAGGCAAGCGAGAGGGTCAAACAGATCTTTGAGCACTAATTTTAGAACAAAGGCAATTCACTTTTTGCATTATCTTGCTGAAGAAAGGGTTTAGTTTTGCTTTAAAACCTCGATACTACGTGGTGCCGTGTCTGTTGCTTACTGGTGTGTTTTGGCTCGAAAAATAAATAAAAACTTTGAAATGTGTTGTGGCAGGTTGCTGAGCAACTAATTAACCCTTTCGGTGAAGACGACGACGACTTCGAAGTGAACTTCTGCATCGACAGAAACCTGGAAGTTACAATGATCGTTGCCGACCAGATGTACGGCAAGCACCCGAAACTGGAAAAAGACAAGTTTTGGAATGTGGAGAAACCCGAAATTCCTTATACTGCTGCGGCTGCTAACCACAAAGTTGAGCCATACATGGGCTCAACATTCGATATGAGGTGTGTTGCTTTCCGTCCATGTACAACAGCGGTGAATGCTTACTTGAAACAAACAAATCAAGTTGGGAATTGAGAATATTTTGTACATTTGATCATCACAAATGGTTACCATAAAGCGGCGCTGAAGTTTTAGCGAAATGGCAAGTTTTGTTTTTCCCATGTGGATCAAAGGATACGCATTTTCATGATGTTTATGCATAAGGCCCCTGGAGTGATCAGTGCTACGATTCAGAGAAACGAAATTTTGACGACCGGACAAATCGTCGACAAAACTTCCGTGTCTGACCCAGATTCATGCAGAATCGACAAGCGTTTCAATCATGATTGTAAACCTGTTTATATCCACAAACTGCAACTTCTTTTAACGCTTACCGAATATCAGGAAAAGAAAAGCTTTGTGTTTGATTTCTTGGCTTGCTACTGCACTGGAAAAGGAAAAAATTCGTTGCGAACACTCCCATTATCACAGGACCAGAGGCTACGGGTGCGATTGACGATGAGTCGCGCCGTAACCAAACTCTTATGAAAGCGTGTTCGTTTTAGGCTTATCTTGTGCAAGTCATCTTATGGGGTCCACGTTTTGCATGAGCACGGTGGGATAATTTTCCTGGGGTTGAAACATGTGGATTATCTGGTGAACTTTTTTGATGGACGTTTTCAGTTGAATTTATAAACCTATCAACGATGTGAAGTTCAAAATTAAAAAATTCCCTTTGAAAATAAAATAGTTTCTTTGCCTTGGCTTAGCGTCGAAAGGTTGTTTTAAATAATGCACAGGCAATTTTTTTCAATGCCGGTGGTGGCAACCTGACCAACATTTTTCAAAGAAGGTTGGTAAGACCGTGGTTTGTTCCAGTGCATTGGTTTTATCCTGTTGCAGCTGACTGTGGACAACCAAAGCGTGTTTTTTCAGAGTGGACAGCGACGAACTGCAAAGTGCACGGAACTTCAGCAGTAGCGCAAGGCTGACGACTGTTAGTGAACATTCCAACGAGATCCTGGTGAGTAAGGAAGACGGAATAGTCGCATTGGGAAAGATGTTGCTCACGCCAGGTATTTAGTAAATTGTTGGGTTTTCTAAAGAATTGCAAAAACAAACACCCAACCTGTCGGAAATGCTTTGAAGAACTTTGAAATATTTTCAGTGGAAAATGGTGAATTGTCGCGTCTTTCGTTCAGGTAGCGCAAACCAGTGGCAACAAAGCACCATCTCTTTGTAAAGTCTCGATTTGCTTCAGAAAACCCTTGCTGGTACTTTCGCACAAGGGGACTGTTCATTAAGCCATAAGTTTTGAAATGGAATTGTTGGTCATCGTTTCGTCATGCAGGATCAGAAGAGTGGTCCGGTTATAAAGATCACCGATTCCAGACGAAATGCTACTCCCATTTTGCGAATAACCGATCATTCGGTTCGAAACGCTTCCAGAAACCCTGCTGGAGTCACGGATAAGATTCGACTTCTCGACGACGAGCGCGGCGACATGTCTTCGGATAGTGACAACGATATGACACCCATGGTCTCGCCGGTAAGTGGGGTCATTGCTTGCACGTTTTACTGGCTTTGTGTTTTTGCAGGAATTTTTTGCTCTTACGTTTTACGAATAGTTAGGGGCTGCTTTCAAATGTGCACCGTATAGCCTTCTGTATGGCCACATGCGGGATTAGGATCATGCATTTCACAATTCAAGAAGCGCGTAAGCCACAACGCATAATTTTGAAATGTTGGAGATAACCTTTGGGAGGAAGGGGGAAGCGGACCAGTGGAATGTACATTGGAATGTTTAATTGAAAATGATGAAGTAAACAAACCGCGTTTTGGTGAAGAGGAGCCATGGAAGCAATGGTTGTTTGGGGTGTGAAGTGCCTTAAATTGTCTCTGTGCATGTCAATGGACCTGTGCCAAAATAGTTTTGAACGTGTTGTAAACAGACCGTTTTGGTACATCAAGCACTTCTAGTTAACGTTTCCAGACGTCCTTGAGCGCCTAGGACTTTCCTTGAATTTGTTATCAAAACTGGTTTTGTCCTTGATCCTTGAAAAAACATTTTGTTGACCTTGAATATTTTCCGGCGGCCTTGAAAGTTCTTGAACAGTTGTGAAATTGTTCATTATTGAACTATTCATTACATTGAACATTCAAGAATCAAGACTAAACAATTTGATTGAACATAATAACGTGTAGATTTGTTCCACTTTAAACAGTTGTGCAGTAAAAAGTTCCCGTTGTTACTCAACAATGTTTGTTTGAAAAAATGTGCTACACCACTATATCTAAAAATTGTTCAAAGTAGGCATGAAGTAAAATTTCAATAATCACAAAACGATAAAATGTCCTTGAAAAATTTCAAGTGATGTGACAACCCTACTTCTAGTAAAGCACCACTCCCTTTTAGTATCAAAAAGCTTGTTGTGGGACCTGATGCACTTTCTGTTTTCCAGCGTATGCGGTTGGCCCAGGAACTTTCTCACGACTCCAACCAAGCAGCAGATGATGACGCAAGCATGGCGTCTGACACGGCTGTTGACGTGGACGACGAAGCTGCAGAAGGTGGCGATGAGAAGGAAAACGACGACGACGACGATGAGAAAGACGTTTCCGGTTTATTGCAAGCGTTGGAAGAAAGTGCAAAACTTTTTGTGCCTGAAACAGGCAGTCTGGGGAAGAAAGCAAGCGAAGCTATTCCTAGCCCATCACAAATATTTACAAACAGCATAAGAAAATCACCCAAAAAGCGACTTTTCGACGTTACCCCCACTGGCGCCTCTACCTTGCGCTCTTACGGGAATTTCTCTCGATCTCCGTGGGATATTAACAGAAGATATGTTGACGAAGAAAGAAGAAATGCAGAAAAAAGAACTCTCCTGACGGCAAACCGACGAAAGTGAGTGATGTCAGACCTATTTCGAAACCACAAAACCAAAATTTGTGAAATGAATATGGAGCCACTGCCTGTTTACTTTGTTCAGTTTATGGGGTTGCGTTAGGTTCTACTTTGCAATTTCAGTTGAATAAATCACGGCCGGGTGCCAAGACGTTTTTTTCCGCGGTTGCTGTCGATGTAGGTGCAATAAACCGTGATTTTGTGTCTGCACAGGAGAACCCGCAACGCCCTACCGTTTCGCAGACGACGCCCCTACAGGGCAGATTACATTTCGAGGTTGTGGATGCAGCAGCACCGGTTTCGAACCGATTCGAACAGCATTGCGTCGCCGGAAGCAACGTCACTTTACAGCGAAACGGACATTGGATCCGGCCATAATGCAGACTCTCCTTTCGGTTCAATTCTTTCGTGCTCAACATCCATTCCATCGCCAAGACCTTTGCGTTTCGCGTTCAAACCCAAAACACGTAACATTTACGGAGACGATACATCGTTGATTTCATCCATGCCCAGCCCGTCAGGTAATTCTAACGTAGCTTGTGCATCTTTTGTTATTATATTGGAATATATGTTTGTTGATCATTTCTGCACATGTTTTACCATCGTGTGTACCAGCTCTCTGCCAGTGAAAATGCTATGAATAGCATAATACCATTGTCATCGATAACATTCTCAACGAAGTTGGTTTGCTTTTACTTGCGTTTAAGTTTTAGGGTCTAACTCATCAACTAGTTCCTGGCTTCATTGGCGAAACGTACTTGCGGCGGATTCAATCAAATTTACAGGCGTTTTGGTTCCACCAAAGTTTAAATCGCGCCAAGTGTTTTGCTGTCGCTGGGTCAAAATCAAGCAGCAGCAATTTGTTTTCAACAGTTTTTGCATAAAACCACCGAAATTTAAATAGAACGACGAAAAAGAAAGCCGAATGAAGTCAGTGCGTTGCTATGCAATGCAAATGCAAGAGGATGACAATCTTTTTTTGAAGCACCAGCTTTCTAGAATATCGGATGAGGCAGGAAAACTCTCAGGACTATTGTGTGCGTTGGCCAATCAGACGTCTTGTTTACAGGTAACGACGGCGAAACTACTGACGCATTCACTCCCATATTATCTCGATCGTCACGAACTTCCAGACTTGGGTCAGAGAAGAAAGCTTCCCGTTTGCTTCGCGAAGACCAGACCCGAGAGGAGTCTGAAAGTGGAAGAGGAACTGTGGAAAACGCTATGCCGTTCACTGAGGACCTACGTAGGCGTTTGCAAATAATACCGAATGTCAGTGCTTCCCCTTCCATTGATGCAACTTCGATGAAAACCGAACACCCCCTCAAAAAAGAAGTTGAAACTGGTATCGGCGGTAAATTCTACCAAACTAACGTCAAAACCAGGGCACCGCGAAAACAAAGGGCAATGTCCCTCACTGGAGTAACTCTCCTGGCTCAGCCTGACGACGAAAATAAACTGAAAAAGTCTCGAAGGCCTTCAGCTGTTCTAACCGGGACACTTCCCATCAGCTTTTCGCGGACGAAACGACGTAAAACTATAGACGCAAACGAGAAACTCTCGATGGTCGTTCGCGACTGCAACAACAACCGACAAGACGTCGCTTTCTCTCAGTTGCATTCTTCGCCCGGCTCTCGACTGCCGCGAAGCGGAGGAAGCGGCCTGTGGAATGCGCTCAAAGCGTGGAATGCAAAAAGGAAAGAGACTAAAATGAAGCAGAAAGACTTGCAGAAACAACTGAGTTCTTTGAGAGCGATTCAGTCGGAAGGTGACATGCTGGAGTGGTTCGACTCTTGCACGGAGACTCCAGATCATGTAGGGCAGGAGTCTAAAGACACTGGGTTTGTCAGAGTTCCCTCGTCGAACAACAGCTTTAAGGACTCGGGGCTAATGTTAAACTGCGAGTCTAACCAAAGCATTGCGAGCGAAGTGCGATACGCGTCGCACTCTTCGAAGAGTGAAAAAGTCTCGCCAAACAGAACAATATCCGAATCCGAAGAAGGGCGAATTGAGCAAGGTTCTGTTACGTCACAAGCCTCTGGTGAAGTGACGTGGGAAAATGAATGCAGCCCAACCGCTTCTCGAAACCTCAGCCCAACAAACCGTCCATCACGACGTTCTTCCTGGCTGGAAGAGTGCAAGGAAATGTGTCCTGGCTTTGACAAGTTTAATCAAAAAATAGGTGATGATGGCAAAACTGTAACGTGCGTGAAACATACTGTTTCGCCAAGTGAAGGTAGCAAGGAAGGTAACGATGCGTGTCCAGACGGCAATATTTTCGTTGAAGCAGCTCTGTCATTTTCAACCAGTTCAGCACCATGTGACCTCAACGAAGCTTCTGGAATCGCATTTGGCAGCGATCAAACCACTGCGAATTGCGAGTCCAACGTTGCTGAAAGCGATTCCGAATCTGAGGCTGACATTACTGTTGTTGAGGTTGGAGCTCTTCCATCGGAAGACGATGACGCCGAACAAATTCCCCTCGACTGCGCTTCTGCGACCCAGAGCATTGGTTACAAGCGTTCACCGGACCGCGTTTCCCGAAATTCGATATTTTTTGATAAGCCAAACCACGCACTTCCTGGCACCAGTACGTACGGCTTAGATATCATTCCTGAAGGTGCCAGTGACGACGAAAAATCCTCCTCTGCTGCCCATTTATGGGATGTTGAAAAAGCGTCAGAGGAAAATGGCGACGACCCAGATTTTGTTAAGCCCTTAAACAATACCTGTAAAGCAGATGGTGAGACCAGAGGCCCGAACGAAGATAAGCAGACTTCACATTCAAGCCCAGTTATCGAAAATCTCAGGGCTTCACTTGAAGAAAGAAACACGTGCGTTTCCATCCAATCATTCACATCAAATAGTTTACATTCGCCTCAACTTGATCAAGAAATATTGTGAACAACTTTAAGATTAAATTGCATTTCCTGATAATAATTCGCCAATGAAATTTCTCAACGTTGCTGCTTGTAAACGCTCTTTGAAATCATTTTTATTGCATTGGTCCAAAGTAAGCGATAAATTAAGAAAAATTGTTTTCATCGAGTTTTTTTTACAAAAACCTTTTAAAGCAATTTTACGCAACACCGATACGAAGCTTCCACGGTGCATTTTTGCTGATTGTGTCATGCGCGATTTTAAAGGTTGTTTTAACTAAAACATACATTTATTGCGTGTTTTGCGATTTATGTCTTTCGCAGCTTTGGTTGAGTATCCTTACATTATCACAGCGTTTTAATCTGGACAACTATGAAACACAGAACACCCTGCTGCTTCTGGGGTATATGCATGGTAGTCGTGTACATGTGCGCGTTAAACAGGCATTGGTGTTTTCAGTTGTCCAAAGTTGAAAATCTCATTTGCCAACGGAAGCGTAACGAATCACTTCAAGTTCACATGTTGTCAAAATAAAGCCGAAAACGTATCACAAGAACAGAACCTAGGTCGTAGCAAATATGCCTGCTTTAAAACTGGGCATAACCTACACGTTTTTCGGTCCTGCAGAAAAACAGAGGACTAAGGTAAGCTTAACAAAGACAGAACTTGGTTTGCCAGATATGACAATTATTCACACTTGGTCGTACTATTTATCCCAATAACTTCTACGTGACCACAGAACAAAACAGAACCAACTCACTGAAGTGCTGAAAGTGCGCAAGCACGTCGCCAGTGGGGAGACAGCTGGCTTCGGGCCCCCTTTCGATTTTAAAATTTTGATGTACAAGTTGCATTTTTCGGCGTAATTAGGTGACGTATTGATCAAGTTTTTGCAGTTTCGCTAACGGGGTTAACTGGTGATCGGAATTGATAACGACCCTTTTTTGTTTTTATCATTTAGAAGTATTGAAAACAGTCTGGTAATTCGAAGCGCAAGTTTTTTCCGGTCCTCCATCTCCCAGAAGTCCTTGATTCCATCCAACTGTTTGGAATGGATTGAAACTCGGAATTTTTGCGAAATCGTCTGGGGGCGCACCTTAGTATACGTCGCTTCTGCTCGGAGGGTCGTTGATCGCGGCTCCATCCAGTGGTCAGGTTTTAAGATTTGAGGGGGCAAAACATGTTTTTAGAGGGAAAGATTTTTGTTTTTATCAGATGCTTGAAACAAACTGTATAAAAATTGTTCCGGGCACAAAAATTGTGGGGACACTGCCCCCGGTGGGTACCGGCCTGACTCCGTCACTGCAATATGTTTAAAGATGTGAGCCCAGACTTTTATCGATTTGTGCGACGTGTGCTTGATTCCGCTCAGTTGTTTCTTGCTGGGAGTCGCAACTGCTCTGGTTAACTTCCTGTGTGCGTGGCACGTATCCCACATTCGTTTTTTGGTAATAACGCAAAATGGTTCCACTTCTTGCTTGATATTTACGCACTTCTTGCAATGTCTAATCTCTGATGGCAATCAAGTCGATAAGATCATTGATTTGTAAGCAAGCAAAGATACATTTGATTTTATCTTGTTTTTCCACATGTACTGTGATGCAATTTTCGTTTTTGTTTGCGGATAGGTGGTTGTCACTCACCACGTTTCTCTGCGGAAGTCAAGGGCAGACTGTTGTTTCCTCTGCTATTTTTTATTTTTTTCGTACCAACACAACTGCTTAATGTTTTCGTACTGCTTTCAACGAACCAGTTTGCCTTTCTTTTCCGATCAACCTACAACAAGTAGTTGATAACGATCCTACGTTTCATTGTGCAGTTGTTTCACAAATCACTGTACGCCTTTTCTCGTAGCATAGGCTTGCCTTGAAAGATATCACCACATTTTCTGATCGTACTGCGTTTTTCAACGCATATTCCTCAGTATTTTACGACATCCGGATTCTTTAATCAGTGAGCACTGTACATTTGTTGAATTACTTATGTGCTAGTGCGTTGATGTTGTGTGTTTGCTGATCATACGTTGTGATGCTGTGTTTGTGGTTGGATAGTAAAAGATGCCAAATACATTTGTTGTGTGGGAGCAACAGGTTGATTTACATTTACGGGAAAAGCAATCGTTTTTGAATTGATGTAACTGATGCAAGATTTCCGTGGAATAATCCGCGCAGATAGTCGTAAGATATCGTTACTGCAGACCCCCACTTTTTGAATAAACCTTTACAGATTTTTTGGTAAATTTTATAATTCTTCCTATAATATTATCTGAACTTCTAAGGCGGAACTATTTGTTTGCGGCGGTATTTAGGAAGTACGAATTTTGAAAAACATTTTTCCAGTAGCGTGGAAAGGGGGGCCATGAGCCGCGGGCCCCGGTCAGCACTTTTTGGGGGGCGGCACTTTGCTGATTAAAAATTAATTATTGAAAGGAGTTTAAAAGTTCTAGCTTTTCGTTATATTCTAGCTTTTCCTTAGTATATCACTGAGATCGTTATTATTTTAAAATAAATTTTTAAAAGTTAAAAATTTCTAACTCCTTTCAATTACAGTGTTTAGAAGCCTTAGACTGGTAGGCTAGCCTAAAAACACACGAAATGTGGCTGTGAAGTTAGCAAATTGATGAAATGTTTATTCAAAAGTCTGGGTCAAATCCAATGTGCTAAAACTTCAGCGGGCAAAGTATATTGCCCGCTGAAGTCTCCGCTGGAAAGGGGCAACTGGGGGACATGCTCTAGACCTCGCCTCGTGCTCTTTCACATCAACAATTTCTATTATTGTGACTAATGCCCTCTC
>JGI24022J15233_10000147_pt1 | contig 31980 bp, 18 predicted proteins | sample Ectturendosymbi2_FD_15233 | JGI IMG/M metagenome (IMG submission 15233)
TTACGCACGTTTGTGGCACAAACAGTCACAACTGGTGAGCAAAAGGTCTGCCCGGAGTCGGAGTCGTTAAAATTTTCTACGACTCCGACCCCTCAGGTTGAAAATCCTTCCGACTCCTCGACTCCGACCCCACAGCCCTGTCTCTAAGTCAATCGATTGGCGAGTTATCGTGATGCAAAGTTCTGCAAAGAAGTGGCGCACGCGGGACTTAAAGGATTTAACATTTGGGTTTATGTTTCTCATTTTAGCAGTAACCTAGACGAAAGCATTTTGTTTTCACCGATGTTATTCTGACCATACCGTTACGTTTTAGCGCTATATCGTCGTTTAACGTAAAGTTGGTAGGGGCCGTTGCAAAGTACTTTTTCCAAATAAAGCTGGTGTTACTGCAAAGCCCTGAGGCTTAACCCCTGAAAGCCCGCAAGAGCCCAAAATTGTGGGCTTTATGGACAATTTCGGTAATAATTCTCCGACCGATTGCGCTGGAGAGGCAGCCAAAATATCATAAGATGCGGACTTTGCTTCACTTGAAGTTTTTCCACACGTCACAATGACGTCATAGAAGAATCATTATGACTTCATACTAACAGGCAAAATTCAATGTGCATCATCCCTGCTGCGCTAAGAGCTGTTTTAATTGCGGCTTTTCCGGTGGCCTTATCAGGTGTTTTTTTAGAACCTCTGCGAAGCAAATACAGATGACTTCAGCAACTTTTAAATGTTCCTTATGCGTAATTTGACCAATCTGAGCCTTGACCTCTGTATACCACGCATATTAGATTTTGACTTGTAGCCGTAGGAATTTGCGTTGGATTTAAATTCCGTCCTTTTTTGTAAAGAACTCAAGCACATCCCAGTTTACAACACTAGAAAAACATATGTTGCTATTAAAACTCTTGATGTCGGCGGGAAGTCTGTTCGTAATGTGAAATAGAAAATAACTACAAGCAGTTGTTTAGCATTTTTGGTCGGATTCTAACTAACAGGCCAGATGTAGGAAATTCGTGTACGAAAGTCTGAGGTAACTGTTTAGAAAATGAATTGAAATACATTCATATGCGTACAAGGGCGAATAAGCGTGAACAGTTTTTCAAACAACAGCTACTGTGTTGTGGTATTTCCGTTTGTTTTGCAAAAAAAGGTCAACTCAGCGTGACAAAAAGTCATGTTAGATGCAGCTTGCCGCGCGTTTGTCTTAAAATGTGAAATCAGAAATCCTGAGATGGTTGTCCGTTTTACATGCCCCAGACTTTGAATGCATCGTCTTTAAAAAACAAAAATGTCAAATGTAAGCAATTATCGTTCAGCAAAAATAAAACCCAAGGCAGTGTTCGCCGCAAGTTAGCGGCATTACACTGCGACAGATGGAGAAGTTGCAGTACCTTGGAGTAGTCATGGGCGTCCAGCGTGAGATGCACCGAAGAGCCAAGCCCTCCCCTGCATTTTGAAATTTCATACTTTTCTATGAACTTCTTAGTAGAAAAATGTTTCTCCCTTGTTTTCGAGTTGATGAAATGAAATTTCACTACTGTTGCCTTCCCCCACCTGGAAAAATCCACTACTTCCACCCTGGAAAAAAATCTTGCCGACGGTCATAGGGGTGGTATTCACGAGTGACGGAAGGCGGAACAACGATATTGATACGCAGATTGGCAAAGCAAACGCGTGAGCTTTATTTCCCTGCGATGACAAAACCGGAGCTTTCACACATCGCCAAATTGTCAATTTTTAAATTGTTTTTATTCGGATCCCCACCTGTGATCATGGATCTTGCGTGATGACTGAAATAATACTGTGCCAAACGCAAGTGTTATGGATAGGATTTTTGCGAAGAGTTCACGGTGTGACACTTTGCGACAAAGTGGGCAGTTGTTAATTTCGTAAATCCCTGAATATCGAGCCACTTCTCCGAATCGAGAGATCGCAGCTGCGTCGGTTCGGCCATGTATCCAGATTCCAGAATACTCCACGAAAGACTGACGAGGCAAGTCCTACTGGTTACACCTACGAGAGAGCGGCCTACGGGGGCAATAGTGGTGTTTCGGACCAGGTGGCATACATCTCCGACCTTGCTTGGTCCCGTGTTGGTGTGGAGCCAGAAGAACTATATAAGATTGCTGTTGACCGTGAGGTATTTCGAGTCCCCCTAGGGCTGCTGTCCCCGCGACCCTCCCAGAGGAAGAGCGGGCACGAAAATGAAGGAACGAATAAAAATAATTTTATGCACATGCACCAATGCTAACTGATTTACACATAACGTCATGGAACATGCTTATGCCATGTAGGACGTAATTTAGAATTATGGAAGTGTAAAAAAGCTCCATTTGTGTTAGTGCTAACATTGTGCTATGAAAAATTCTCTTTCACTGTTGCAGCGATGATTTGCATATAAGGCTTAGACAAATATTTACCAGTGAAGTTTCCTAATGATAGCTGACGAAAGTGATCAGATTTGCTCTTCTGAATGTTTCGCGTCATTTTAAACGTTTTCTGCTTCAAACCGTTATTCCTTTTTCTCAACTCAGTGATATCCAGCTCAAATATATTGTTTAGACCGATCCGAAGCCATTCCATCTCCCGAAATCTGCAGCGCAGTTACTTGCCCACCAAACTCCGATTGTGCTCTCTTCCGGGGAAGACAAGTTTGCGTCTGCCAGGCAGGAACTTTCCTGCTGGGTCGCACGTGCCAACGTAAGTTGTTTAGTTATATGTGGCTATTGAGTATAATTAAGTTGCTTTAAAAAATTTAACAGTAATCGGACATGTGTCTTCTAAACAACGTTTTTTCAAAAAGTTGTAGGCGGCGTTCTCAAAAATGCACTGCAAGATTTCCTCTGCCATGCCAGTCTTCCCAACCGCAACGCAGGATTAAAACAACGCAGAGTTAGGCAACCCTAGGATACGACCTGTAACCCAGGCGCAGGGATACGCGTTTGCTGCTGGAAGAGCCAAACGGTAAGCGGGTGGTCAGCATTCGTTAATGTAAACCAATTACCAATCTGTTACAATGCAACAAAACTTACAGAACAAAAAGGAAAGTGGAACCGATTTTCACAAATTTTGGCCTAAACTCCTTACAAAAATCAGCGAGTGACCAAAAGAAGGTCATCAGCAGCTCTAAATATCAAATGATGACAAAATTACGGAAATTTTCAAACACTTCACCACTGAAGTGGCATTCTATTCCAGAAACGCCACTGTTACATTAAAAATAACCATCAAGTGAGCTGCAACTAGTGAATGAAGGACTTGCGCAATCTGACCTCACTGGCGACGACCCTGCAGTGACTTAACAAGCAAACTGCTGGCAGGAAAATTCTGTAGAAGTTTTAACAATATCAACTGCCTAAATGCTACATATCATTCATACATATGTTGCAGTTCATTAAGCAGTTTGCAGTTCATATATATATATGTTGCTTGTTTTAAACAAGCTTTTTTTCTGAACTTTCATTCAAGTTTACTGTCATTTAAAGATATCGCTAACGATCTAAGGGCATTGACTAGGCTGAGTTATCCGAATAACTGAGCCTATGAGTTGAGTACCAGAATTTTGTTTATGCCAAGCAGCGCTAAACGCATCGTGGACTGTTTTCCTGTGCAGCTCAGCTTGAAGGCAGCCAATAACACTTACATCGAATAAGCAGATGTACCAGGTTAGTCGCTCTCCCTTGTTAAAAATGCAGTGAAAATGATACACTGGCAAACTCAGCGCACGGGCGAATACTCAGCTAAAAATCAAATGGTTTTGGTTCGTGATCGGAAAAGTCAGTTACAACTTTCAACACAAGTTTGACGGCAAATTGTTGCAATGTCCATACGGATACTAAAGAAACGATGCGAAATCTCTACGTGCGATCTGGTTTCTATTGATCACCTTCTAAGGCCCGCCAGAGCTAGAATTGTGGCTTGGACGTATTCAGCCATAACTCGCCAACCGATAGAGCTACAGAGTTCTTCATACCCTCTAAGGATGCATAAAGTCTCCTAGCTTCGATTTTTAAAAATCAGAAATTTTTGGATTTGAACTTTTTGGTGTGACGACACGAATCAGGGAGACCAAGCGATTTTTGATGACGCCATCAGCGCCTGAGAAAAGAGTTCAAGAGGCAATTTACACGTTTAGTTTGTTAAAATAAAACAGACAAATTTCCGTACTTTAGAGCCCTTCATTGGTCATATAGCATTAGTGGTTGGCAAGCTATGGCCCAAAAACAACAAATTGATTAATTAATCCCCTAGGAGATTGATTAATTAATTATTGCTTTTTGTGTTGCTGATAGTTATTCGTTGGTATTGGCATTCTACAGGAATCCAAAGCATTGTTTGTCGGCCGACCTTGTCTGGAAATTTGATTTCAAGTCCTCCGAGCCAGACAGAGTGGGCAGTTGGCGCAACGATTCGGTTTGGTTGCACTGGTGGTCTCGTGCTGCAAGGAGAAAGACAAGCCGTCTGCCTCGCATCTGGCAATTTTAACATACCTTCTTACCCAGTTTGCATACAACCTGGTGAGCATATTTCAATTTTCCTGGTCAGTTAGTTCGGCTGACTACACTCATGATTTAGGAAAGCAACCTGCTTAATTATCAGCTGCTTCAATCAGCCACAGTCCCACAAGCGGTGTGTTGCGCTTGCAGAAATGATGAAATACACTATGCAACACAGATGTTTATACTGCATTCTGTTCCTGTCCACCATACCTTGACCGCCCTTGTATGGTATGACAACTTAAACCACGTGTCCTCGATGTTTCTTAAGATATGACCAGTTAAAGTTTTTGAGGAAAGAAATGATTTTTATGTTTTAAGCAAAGGCAATTCCTTCATCGCTATTTGTGCAAATCATAGCTTTTGTGACTAAAACTAAATAGCCATTACAAAGATTTGCCAATGCCTTTTGTTCAACTACCTAATGATGCAAATTTTGCTTGATGTGAAAATGTCTCAAAGTAATCCGCCTAAATTGTTTAACATAACGGGAAAAGAACATGAAAACTTTATTAAAGGATAAGTTCAGTATTCCTCAAATCTGTCTTCATATTGATCACAATATTTTCCAGTCAAAAGCAAAAGAAGACCATGATTAAAATGATGTTTTCTTATTTTTTCAGCACCACCGAGGTCCACCGGTGGTCCTCCAACGCCAAGTCAGACAACGTCTTGCTCTAACCCACAAGTACCCTCCAACGGAGGCACGTTACCGGCCGGCAAAACTGTTTTCGCTGTTGGCGAAGTCGTCACTTACTTTTGCAACTCCAATTACATTCTTACTGGAGCACAGTCAGCGTCATGCCAAGCAAACGGAGCATTTACTTCGGGAATTGCATTCTGCGCAGGTAGGTTACCACCAGCAGCTCATTGAGGATATTTTTCAAACTATCCCCAAAACTCATATCCTATAAGGTTAAAGCTGCTAATTTACAGCACTTTACATGAAGTCATGTGTTCGCAGATCTTTTTGGAGGCGAAAGAAAAGCTTATAGCTTAAAAAAATTTAACTTCCAATTAAGCATGCAAAAGTGTTGGTTACAGAAAATAAATAAAACGCTTCCCCTCAGAAATTGTGAGCAGATTGTGATGACTTATAAGCGAAAAAGGCTTGCTTCTTTTCAATATAAGGAAAACTGATCCACAGAATATGTTACATTTGTATTCAATTTATTCCACGTACGTTTATTGTGGTTCCCTTGAATTGAAATTAGTGCTTTTTAGCTCAGCCACCGGCCACCGCACAACCCGTTCCTGGAGTTAGAGCTCAGTGTCCGATTCCCATAGCTCCTATAAATGGTCGAATCAACGTGGAAAACAAGGTTGATTGGCGTGCTGGTGATGTGGTGATATATTCTTGCGATCCCGGGTACATCCTCAGCGCCCCTGCAGTCTCCACTTGTCAAGCAAACGGACAGTTTTCGAGCCAGCCTCCTTTTTGTAATGGTATGACAGGATTGACAATTGTTTTTGAGCTACCTTTACTGCAAAGTTTTCTAAACTGTTTGATATGATACAAAATTTTCTAAAATCATTTGCTTAAAGTAAATATGCTGTGGGCCGATCAACTTAAGGGAAAGGAATAAGTAGGTTGGCAGTCAAAACTTCTTGACAGGACGAAATGCCTAAATACGGTAAATTGTTTTATCATTGTTGACCAACATTAGTCACATAAAGCAACTCGCTATTATGACCATACAGCAACATAAAGGCTTGCAAACGAGATTGTTATGCAAATAGACTTTTCATGTGCAAGTATTTTCACTGATGATGCATCTTTCGCTGTTTCATCAATCTGACATGTCGTCGACTGGTGTCTCGTCAGAATGATGAAGACACGCGAACCTTCACATCAATTTCGCGCTTCATGCAACGTTCTTGGATTGAAATTCGCGCGATTTGACCCATTCAACACTGTGAACTCAATCTGTCGTACATTCACTATAGTTCTCCTTCAACGATTAGAATAGTGTTCAGTTACAAATTCTTTTTAAATATTTACAAAAAAACAAAGTTTTGATTGGTTGTTTTGTCACGATGTTTTGTTTTGCTTTAACCATAGTAATTATATAAAATCAAGCATTTCTAGATTTTTCAAATATTTTTTTCTTTTTTTAGCTCCAATATCCTGTCCGCAGCCTAATGTACCCGCTGGTGCAGTGATTAACAGTCCGAAAAATATTTATATGGCTGGGGACGTTGTATCTTATTCCTGCAATTCTGGATATACGATGTATGGACAAGCTACAATTACCTGCCAGCAGGACGGGAGTTACTCAGCACCATTTCCTCAGTGCATGGGTAAAAAAGTTTAACATGAGTTGATGCGTTTTTGAAATCTGTATGTATGTTCACTTTTGTGGGAAGTTCTGATTACCCAAAAATTTCCTGTAACTGAGCATTGCTTAAACAATCATTGCTTATAAAGCCCATCTTAGAATCAATAAACGTGAAGAAAACGGCAATCATTGTTAACAGTTTCGGATGTGAGATCGTTTTGTAAAAAAACTGCATCTAAAAGTTCCTGCTATGAATTGACGCATGTTTAAATTTTGACTAAGCCTGTGTAGTTTTGTTATGAGCAAAGCTGTAATATGTATGGGTTAATTATGTAATTCAAGCACTTTCAAAAATTAAAGCTGTAGCATTCAAGTATGTCGAAATTAAGGCATCCATACGAAAGTACAGCAAGATTTCTCAAAAAGTGCATAGGCGGTATGTAATTATACATACCCTGTATGCTAAAAGATGCGCACAGTCTTCAAGTTTATGCGCATGGTTTTTCAAAAGGAATTTCTATGATTTATAGCAGAACGGATGCGAGTCTTTTATGGACAGAATGATTTCGCGGAATCCAAGTTTGCACTTGCAGATCTTGTGATCCAATTGCAGATATTCGCGCATGTAGGGCAATTAAAAACAAGCCATACTTTTAATGAAAATATCGGCCAAAGAAAAAGATACAAACGACGTCTGCAAAATGTCGTTTACATATTTTTTGCCGTTATTTACATCATAAGGCTATTCAGCGTTTCTAATTTTCGTGAAGCAATACTTTTATTGATGCATCTGTTATTTTCATTGGTTTTATATGCCGTTTTGAACTAGTACTTCTATTCTTGATAGCCTGCTTTAAAACCAGCCAAATTTCAAAAGATATAGAAAAATATAATCAGGCTGAGGTTGTAATTATCTCTTTTCCACCCACTGGACTTTTAACTCCCATCACACAGCTTTGCTATAACAAGCAGCAAACAGCAAGAATTTCTTTAAAGTTTCCAGAAGTTGAATCAACATACTGTGATTTTAACGAAAAAGCAGGGTAAACTTTCAACTTACGTTTTTAGCAAAGATATTCATCAAAAATGATAACAAAAATTTGTAAACTTCACTGTTGCCGAATTCTGCCCTGGTTCCGGCAAAGTTTTTTCATATTTTTACAAATGCTTCAGTACAATTTAACCCTTTGGAGTGGTTTTGATACGTTTGGAGCCTGTGTACTAAGAATTTTAAACTTTTCATGTGAACATATTGGGGAAATAGCACACGCATTCAAAGTTGTTTTGCAGTTCATTTTCATGAATGCCACAGGAAAACTTAGCAAAGTCTTTTCCTGTTAATGTCGATTGGAATAAAGTCCACATTTAATTCTTTGTTGACTGATGCTAAGTTACGAATTGTTATGAAAACACTGATATCACCCAAGTCGAAATGGAACTTTTCACAAGAGTTTTGTGCATCTTGCAATATAGATCGTTGGGATCATTATTGAGAATTAATTGTGGTGGGGAAAAAACGAAGGCATCTGCATTCCACTTCCTAAACTCCATTTTTGTTTGATGTTCTTGCTCGGCCTATGTCAATCACCTGGGTAAATTGCCTTGAATGTGGCGTAGCGCTTTTGCCAAACTTATTTTGCAAGCCGCGAACACGCAGGCCTCTCCACCTTGCTTTTAGTGAACGGATCTAAGCAAAACCTCGAGAACCTGTATACACGAACTTCAAATTTCATTGGTTAAAAGCATGTAAAAAATGCAAGTACGATGGTCGTAGGAAATATAAGTACGCGTTCTTGAGAGCAAAGTAGAAGGGCAAAAGACACTGCAGGTTATTCCTATAACAGTGCGTCAGCGTTAAAAATCTGGGCCAAGCTGACAAGGGTTGCTCGTTTTCCAGATCATCAATTAAATTGATTCCAGCAAACGTACTAGAAAAATTTGACCAGCAATAGTTTCCACCCAGAAAACTACCATATAGCAAAGCTAGGGCAAGAGTTTGCCTGACATATTATGTCATTTTCATACCATTATACAGTATACCTTGTGGATCTCTTTTATTTCTATGAGATATAGCAAATCTTCGAGGAACCAAAGCGGCTAAAAGCCATTCTTTTTAATGTTAGGACAAAAGAAAAGAAAGTTGCGGCGAACATAAACCAACAACTCTCGTTTGTGTAACTATTATCTTTTAAAAGAAACCAATTTCTTTATATCTGGTCGTCAAAATCTGACTTATGTACCATCATTTCACAATTTCTAAAATGCAATGCAAATGACCCCTGAATTGACAACATACCGACTTGTTCTTACAAATGCTTCTCGCAAACCTATGACATTTCGGTAACAAATATTTTTATTCTAGCAAGCATTTTCGTCACGTGAAGTACACTCTTGATCGTGTTCAAAACTCAGTTTGGAATTACACTGTCACGAACATGCTTTAATGACTGAAAACTCGCAGAGTCGTGCGAATAAGACATCTCACAACGTACAGAACAAGTCAAACCAAGCGGAATATTAGAAACACTTTTTGCACGTGGGATGGACTTCATTGACTTCATTGAAATTGAATGTTGGACGGTCGTTTTCTGTAAGATTTCGGTGTCACTCTATGTGAAATGTTGACACCTTGTCCCAGCGGCTAAATGAATTTATTGTTTGTAACTAATTCCGCATGTTGGCATTTCTTAAAATGTTTACCTTTATACATTTTTTTCAGTGGATGATTATTTTGTGACGTTGTGATTCAGTCACAAAACTTCATAATCAATGTACGGCATGAACAATGATAGTGAACAATACCATACGCAACGTAAATCATAGAAATTTGTTGCACCACTAACAAATTTCTTTGCAAACAATTTTGGTATGGCTGAACTATCAGGTACCTATGTTATTTTCGCAACATTTAACAATAGCTATAGTGATCGTGGTGTCCGTGGTGATGACTGTGATGGCCATGATGGTGGTGATGTCCGTGATGGCTATGATGGTGATGGCCGTGATGACCATGATGGTGATGGCCGTGTTGGCTATGATGGTGATGGCCGTGATGCCCATGATGGCTGTGATGACTGTGGTGATGGTGGTGACCATGATGGTGACCGTGATGGTGACCGTGATGATGATGATGGTGACCATGGCTGTCGCAGTGATGATAGCAGGATGAACAATGATGGTCATCACAACAGTAGCAATCTTGACAGCATGCGGCTGTGTAGGCGGCTGCAGCAGCGGCTGCAGCAGCAGCTTCAGCTGCAGCATCGGCAGCAGCGGCAGCAACTGCACAGGCAGTAGTACAATCCTCAACTTGCGCCATTCTTCTTAGAAGTGTGCCAAATTTAGTTTCACTGCACCAACTGTATCCAAACCTGTAATAAATTTAAAAAGGGTATAATGCCTGAGCCCCATCTGTTCTTATTTATGGGGGGCTAGTTTGAGGAATTATGTGACGTCAGAGTGCTCAACTCTTTTTTTCACGGAAGTTTTGCAACTTAGATTGGCATAATTTTTGAGACAATGTTTCCAGCACGATCTGCTCGTTAAGCACTTGGCATCACCTTAATCCTAATACAAAGCATAAATTAATTTGTTTTTTTTGCTTTTCCAACGTATGAAAACCAAACGACGGTGCTTCGTTTGCTTTCTATCTTATACCAATCTGTCTAAGGTTGCTTTTGTGTTGTAGTGCCTCTACAAATAGATTTAAAAACAGAGTACTAAGTCGGGCATGCTACACAGTCAAAATAATCATTTTTCAAATTTTGCATCATTTATAATTGTTTGTAGTACAATTCATTCAATCTTTCCTTTTATTGCAAAAAGTAACTGAAACCTCCAACCAGGTTCCAAAAAAGAAAGTTATATGTGCAACACTAACTAGCCACATTAATACTTTACCAGTTATCAGTGATGCAAACACTAGAGTTGAACTAGTAACGTGACAATCACAAAGATAAGATTTCGAACAGGTAGTATAGTGCAAATTTAAAGAAAGCATATATCGAATAGCTTGTCCGAATTATGCAAAGTTACCACAGGCTTGCCTGCTTCAGTTCAGTACTTGTTTAAATCATTTAACTGAGGCTTTTGCACTAGCTCTTGAGCAAACTGAATTATCAAAATGTTAGTTTTTGCAATTTGTAAAAATTGAAACAATCTTTATAAAAAAGAAGCGTCCGCTGATCTTACTTCAATCATTTCTACATCAAGTAGCTGTATCTTGAGACTCTAAATTTCATATTCACTCATGTCTTTTCACGTGGTTGGGAGCCAAAATGTTTGTAGGTAGAAAACAACAATTTTCAACTTTCTGTTTTCCAAATCTTTTGACAGATTTTCAACGTTTCCCATTACTTTGGAAACCGCAAAGGTATTCATCATTTTTATCCCTTAAAAGCGCGTTGCTCAAGTCTTAATGATTTTATATCACAATGCAAAGCTGCAACCGGTGCCCAACAATTTTATGAACCACAAGTTGGCGTCCAGTGTAGTTGTATGATTCGAGCAACAGTGCAAAGACAAAATGCGAAGTCGGGTATGCATTCTGGTGAAAGACAGCATCTGAAACACAAATGCTTCTTTTCCGAAACAATAAGAGGCGCCATTCCAGAGATATCACGAAAGACGGAAAGTCGTGGAAATACTCTCTCCCAGGAATGTAACTCTCGGATTTAGGTGAAAAACATACCCATCAATGCAAATCAGCATGTTTCCTAACAAAAAATAAAAATAATTTGAAATACATCGCCTGACTTAAGTCACACCCAGGGCCGGCCTTAAACCGATGCAACTGCATTGGGCCTCGCGCCTCTGTGGTCCCGCGCCATGGTGTTTGAGTGAATTGTTCATTTTTGCCAGATTCACCTTTCGCTTGAGAATTCACCAGAAACGCCATATAAATTCCATTGTTAACAAAGAACGCTCTCGTCAGAACTAGCAAATTTCCTCTCGAACGTTAGCAAACGTGCTCAATTCTCGTGTTAGTGTTGCACTGTATATCTGCGCTGTACCGCGATCGCAACACGGTTGGCTGATCACGATGACGTCATAAAATCACTGCTCGAAGGAGCCCCGCGCCTAGGTCCTGCATTGGGCCCCGCGCCCAGATCTTGCATTGGGCCCCGCATCTGCTAGGGCCGGCCCTGGTCACACCGCCGGGCACACCGTCTTGAACCAAAATGCCCTTTTAAAAATGTAAATAAAAAAAGGAAATACACTTGATATTTACTTGGTTGCAGGCCATTTGGCCGGAGCAGGTCCCGGAGTCGGAATTTTGCATAAAAACCGGAGCAGGAGAGGAGCCGCATAATAACTTTCAATAAATTTAAATTTGCTCTGACAGGCTAATTGTTAGATTAATGTCATGGCTCTTTTCTCTTGGCTAAATTGGACTGTGAACGGTTCCTTGTAGGCTGCTGAGGAGAGGGAATGGGGGTGGCAGGCTGACGGACTCTGTTCTGGCTGGTGCATAGCCAATGCTGAACTGCTGTATTACAGGAATACGTTTTTGTAGTTACCTGTTAATGTACGTTTTACCTCTATGCTGTATCTTGTTTTAAGCGGTATTCACAATTTGTCATTTTTAGTCAAATCTACAAGACAACAGCGTATGAATGCAGTGTGGTTTCAGCAGCAGTGTGGTTTCAGCCGAGTCAGCAAAAATGTTTCAGGCTATTCCTAAACGTGGCATTATTATCTTGCAAATGTACAATATAAAAGAGATGTTGGTTATGAAGTGTTTCCAATGGAGTCTTTGGAGCTTTATTTGTGCAGATAAATAAGTGAAATGATGGCAGCAGTTGTTTCATTGTGAGTGTGCCTAAAGGGCTCTGGTGAATCAGTTAAATGACATTTGGTTTCGGTAAGAACAACATATTATTCTATTTATTGGGTTGCACAGGAGCAGGAGTCAAAAAAGTGACTCCTCACCTCTGCTCGGTTGTAACAGGCACTAGCACCACCACTTATTCTAATATTTCGTAATCGTCTAACCCAGCGCTCTTCAACCGGTGCGCATGGTGCACCCTAGGGTGCACCAAAATATGCGTGGGGTGCACCACTACGAAAGGGTTCACAAGGGTGCATCACAAACTTGTCACACTGAACAGATACTTTTTACAAAAACTTTCTGTCAGCAAAAATGAAGCATTTACCAACCAATGACTTCCACGATTCGATTTAACCTAAACTTTGCACATTTAATATAAACTTTTAGCCAGGCTTGTCTAAAAAATGGTTACGTTTACTTTTCAGTGGAACATCAAGAATGAAAACTTTGGCATAAAATATTCGAAAACCTCCAGAAAACTTTCGAACACAAAAAATTGCCCTCGCCTTTCAGTTGTGCGAAGCTCAATTTTAAACGGAAAGAATATCACTTAGCTCTAGCGCAGCGGTTCCCAAGTTTTTTTCTGATCGCGTACCATTTGTGGGCCCTATTTTCACGGTGTACCACCTTGAAAACACATTGTTCCAGGAAAACTCATTCTACCCAATATCATTCGATCAAAAAGTTTGGCAAACCAGACTTGACACAAATGCGGCATGAACAAAATGGCTGTGAGAAATTATAATGGCCATTTTTCGAAACTAATAAGGGAAGTACACTAAAATGCAGGAATTTATTAACAAAACGCGATAAGGAAAAACAAATTGTTTTTTTTTGTGTAGAAGAACAGAAGGGTCTCGCGTACCACCTTGAAGGCCTTCGCGTACCACTGGCGGTACGCGTACCACAGTTTGGGAACCACTGCTCTAGCGCATGAACCATGTGAGCAGATTACAACGACCGTCCTAGGTGCATATCACGTCACCGTCACAAGTTTTCTTTGAGTATTAGAATGCAAAAAAGTATACCTTAGACTAGAGGTTACAGAGTTATTCAAACTTTGTGGCATGGTATTATCAATCATGTACCAACTTTTAAACCTCTTTGCCCGAAATACTGAATTTCACGATTGAGAAACTTCTAGCCATGCAAGTCAATGTCCTCACACAGAGTTTAAGCTTTTTTATACGGTAATCCGTGTTTTTAGAAGTCACACAAACGATTAGCTGGCATGTGTATGCTAATTTAACTTACTTTCTTGCTGTCTTCTTTACACTGAAATCCCTTGCCAATACAAAAAGAAACCAAACACATTACAAACACTCTGCGGTTGAATGTTGCAGTCTCGCGGACAAAATCCTTGAGTTCCACAACTACACATTCCGTACTCAACAGTGTTCACTATGACGTATAGATATACACAAATGCAGAGGAGAGACGGTTTTTGCACCACTCGGCATTGTCTCTCCGCACTTTTTTCAGCTCATGAATCTCATCATTACCAGTGCTGCTTCCCTCCTAAAGCGGATTAGCCTGATGCTCAGAGCAGTAAGATGGGACTCTCAGACCAACAACAGATAAAGACCATTATGACGAAAGAATTCCCAAACCAATTAATCAAGCCTCAGTGTAGCACGATTGCATAAAAAATTGTGGGTTTAATAAAAAATCAATTAATTTTGGAGACAGAATGTTGTTGTTTGCATTCGCACATACATCGCAAACCTACATTTTCTGGTCTTTACAATGAATTGGAAAGAACTGACCACGAAATTTAGTTGGGTATCAGCTTGCTTTTAAAAATTTTGATAGGTTTTGCTTAGGAGCATATGAAATGGCAGTGCTATCAGAAAAGTAACAGCAATAAGGTTGGTAAAGAACGCAAATTATTTATACACTGACTACAAGCATTTGGTTTGGGCCTTAAGTTCCGCTTGGAATGAAACAACTCGTCATAACTCAAAGTGCGTTAACTTCGTGATGCTAACGTTTATATAAAGGAGAGGGTCCAAATGTTGTTGAAATTCGCTTATGAACCCCATCCGCAAATTTCGAGGTTTTTAAATATTCATTCTGCTATGAAAAGAATAAAAAATTGTTGAAGGCATGTCTCGAAAGACTAATGCGATGGAGCTGAACCGCATAAAAACAAACCGTTTTGAATCAATTGTCTTACATGCATATTAATGACTGGGAATACATGTTGTTGGTTCTTTTCTTGCCTCTTGTTTCTGTGTGTAAGAGATTAAAAAATAACTGCAAAAACAGTGTTTGGTTGATGGAAAATTATTCTCAAAGAGCAGCACTGAATGCTTGTGCTAAATATTTCAGAGAAGAAAGCTTCCAATTTCCTCCGAAGTGGTGCCTTTTCTAAACCTCAAAATNCCGAACATGCACGGGAGGCTTTGAAATGCATGCTTTTGCACAGGATTTTATANGACTANCTTTCAGATTTCGAAAAAAATTTATAACGCAGCAGAAGCTTAATNCTGTAGAGAACCGTAAAACGCTATACTCGAGGCCAAGGTGTAGAAGCAGGCAATTTTTTGGGGGTCCAAAGGATATTTTCCCCAATTTCCATAAATTTGCCCGAAAAACTTTTTCCTTAGTTTTCTGGAGCTGTTGGTGCATTATATTTTCATCTATCATGTTGACATAGACTTGAAAATAGAAAATTGTGTACTTGAAATTTGACTCTAACCCAACTGAAAAAAAGTATGCTAGGCTGTGCAAGAACATTGTCAGAAGCTAACTGGTTCAGTATTCTTGAGCATTTGCCTCACGGTTTTGAGGTTTTCCATTCACATTAGCTGTTGCTGTTAGCAAGGTACATCACACCTCGCTGAGATAGGCCAAAAGCTGCTTCCTTCTTTGAAGACATATATGTGATAAATGTGGTTTGTATCATGTTATTTATATTATGACTATACCATGAGTCTCACATTTAATGTTCAACTCCACATATATGCGACAAACAGTAGGCTATGGCAAAATGTATTCATCCAAACACTGCAGTTAAAATTGAAAATAAAAGTTTTTCTGAACTTGCTTGGCATGGGCTTCTGCAAATATAAAGTAGTTTCCCTGCAGCATACTCTATTCTTCAGTGTGGAATTAATAAAGCACATAAATGTAATGCCTTTTTTCGCTAAACTTTCGAATGAGTCAGTAACTCACCAAAACACGAAGTTGCTAGAAACAGTTTATAGATTTTATATTTGTTTAATGTGTTTTCTATGACACAATGAACTTTTATTTATACACTCAATAACAAGAAAACGTAATTTTATCAATATTGTTAAAAAATGTCGAAGCTTATTTGCTCAACATATTTGAAATTTTGCCCAAATTTTTGACAAATCAAACCTTAAGGGGAGTGCTTGCACCCCTGCACCACCAACTCTTGCACCACTGCTCAATACATTGCATACGTAACATGGGCTACGTTCATGCGGCTCATCTGATAAATTGTTGTAAAAATGATTATTTATCGTTTACATTAATTTTAAAACATTGTTTTTACAGCTCTTTTGAAATGAATGATTTATTGTAGGTGCTTTTGCATTTGAATACGTTTCCACCAAAGGCTTATAATTTATTCAGGTGCTGGCGGCCAAGCTCCTCCACAGGGAACACCATCCTACACACCTGGACCAGCAATGGTTTCAGGATGTACAGCACCGAACCCTCCAGTAAACGGTCAAATCCTAAGTGCGCGTGTTGTCTATCCAGTCAATCAGAGAATATACTACAACTGCAATGCGGGATACAATCTGGTTGGAGCAGAATCAGCACTCTGTCAGGCTGATTATATGTTCTCGGCCCCCGCTCCTTTGTGCATACGTGAGTGAAGTGTGAAGTCATTTATGTAGTTGAATTTACGAAGGTTAAACAAAAGCAAAATTCAGAGTTCTGTATCCGAAATTTCTGGCTACTGTAAGACACGCAGATAAGATTACAAATTGAAACCAATCGTCTTAAAAGACTTCTTAGAAACACGAAAAAGCCGCCATAAGTGCAAAATAAATTTCAACAGAATTTCTCTACGATAGCGACAAATATGGAGGCTACCACGAAAATTGCTTAAACTCCACTTCAAGCTGGAATTTATAAGTTTCTTGCAAATGTTTAATTTTCCCGTGGAAGACAAAGCAATTTTTACATGCATTGGAAAAAAACATGTTTTACTGGTCATTAGTTTGACAGTTTTTAAATTCAGTTTCTAGGCAGTTACTCATATGTTGTTAATGTTATGACTATTTCTTATGGAATTTCTTAACACGTTATAATGAAAATCACGGCCAATGAAAACGATATCAACTACATACTGCAGACGTTTCGATAACTCCTGTTATCATCATCAGTGCATTGCAAATTGAATTGCAGTGATCTTGCTGCTTTCTTAACGTGGATTTTCGAAAACAACATGGGCATTCACGACCTTTACCACCGTTACCCTAAGTTAGGTGTGATTCGATGTCATCTCTATAGCATCGCTCCCTGTCTCAACTTGCGCTGCAGCAAACATGCTTTGTTCAGGAGCTGTTAATATCTTGCAGAATGTAAACGGTAAGAAGGACAATCGTTTTAGTTGTATTACATTAACAGAAATTTTTGCTCATAATGACTGGCAATTGTTCAGTTTATAGCTCATAGAAAGCCAACGCAAGCAGTGTACGAGTTTCAGTGGGTATGACGTGACAGGCACTTGTCACGGCAGCAATGGTAGTTGGAAATCATATGTTTGAAACAGCACTCTGACCTGAGTACCGAAAGCTGCAAAACAGAAATTGTCCGTCTTATGTTCATTAATAGTTTCAATGTCTTGTTGATACGTTCAAATCCGCAACATTTATCTAACCAGTGGAAGGTTAAGGCTACAGCTTTGCATGCCTGGTGCATGAACTGTAAGCGATCGAACCATGATATCCATAGTTCGCATCTGTTTACTCTTTCTTTATCTGATATTTGTACTTCAAATTTGATATAACATTTACAGCAAACAAGCCTTATTTTACCTCCCTGGGTGAATACTTGCATGTTACAACTGGGTGAATATGGCTAACAGAATTCAGAGATGTAAAATTTTTTCATTATTTCAACATCACTATAAAGTCTTAGGCGATGATTATCTTATCTGAAACATTTTTGCAGTTTATTCTTTCATGATTTTTTTGGAAATAAATAACGCCAATGCTTACATTTTTCTTTAATCATTACTGATATGATAAATATCAATTTTAAAGCACCTTGCAAACCGCATGATTGTTTGACTTTTGTTTGGAGTGTTGGTATAACATGCACACTTGTCTACAGTTGGCTGAAAACTCTTTTGAGTGATACAAGCAGTGGTGGTTGATCCTCGTCCTGTAGTCTTTATGTTTATCAGCTTGTTGGATAGATATCTCAAACACCCTTTCTAGTTTATCACGTTTCATTTGCAACAGACAAAGTGGTTAACCACGATCTGACGCTGCTTTGACATTCGATGAAAGCTAGCTTAAGTTGAATTTCATATGCTCTGTAGGTCTATTTGGAGCCGTTGACATTAAGCAGTTTAGCTTGTTTCAAACCAATTTGTTTAAAGCTTCAATGTTACAAGTGCCGATGTTCGTGCTTGCAGTGAAAGTTTTTCTTCTCATGTCTAGTTTCTTTTCTTCTCATGCCTATTAAGCAGTTTAGCTCGTTTCAACCCAATTTGTTGAAAGCTTCACTGTTACAAGTGCCGATGTTCGTGCTTGCAGCGAAAGTTTTTCTTCTCATGTCTGGTATTCTCTTCGTGACCAGTGATTGATTCAACCAGTTGAAATATGTTGTTACTTGGCGTAAAACCACTTTAATGTCTAAACCAGGGGTGGGAAACCTGTATCCCACGTGACCATTTGATGTTGACCGCTTCAGAGTCTTCGTAACCAAATTATGTTGGGTTTCCCTGCCAAATTAAAAAACAGGTGCACTTTGTTGTAGTTTTGAAAATGAGAAAAAATTCTGAATTTTTACGGCCCGCCAGCGATATTTCACAATTCACGCGGCCCGTGATCGAAAACAGGCTACCCATCCCTAGCTAAACACATGCGTGTTTGATGTTTGTAAAAATCCTACTTCGCAAACCAGCGATTAACTTTCTTTCGTCACATTTTATATTTTTTCCGGTATAGCTTACAGCTTCGCTTGACCTTTGCAGTCAGTGGTCAGCGGGGCTCTGGTTGGGAATGAGTTAGTGTAAAATAAGATAATTGGAGGTGTCTTGTGGCTGCTTCAATAAAATAACACTATAGTGGTTCTTNTCCCACTGAAATTTCCAATACACCANTGTTAGCGTTAAACAGATTAATACTTAGCGCCTGCCACTGCCGGCACTATATGCGGGCTGCGATTGTTCAGGTACTATGATACATAAATGCAGGGGTGTGGTGCTATAAAAGAGGTGTGGGAATGGGAACGCCGTTTCCACATCAAATAAAAAGGAAGACTACACTAAATAGAGCGCATAAAGTGAGCATTCGCTTACATGACTTTCCACACTGGATATTCCGGATTCACTGTAGACTCTTGACCAGCAGTGAGAATCTGCGTGTGGCTAGCTAGCACATCTGTGAGATCGCAGCCATGTTTTAATGTAACCTTCTAGTGCAAAAAGTGTGGGAGTGCAAAAAGGTGTGGAAACGCGTTCCCACATCAAAAAAAGGTATGGAAACGCCGTTCCTACCCCATTATACCCCTGCATAAATGGCAGGACAAGTTCTCTATCGCTTTGTTGAGGCAGTTTCAACGCCACATCATGAGAAACGTAACGCTATTTGCAAGCAATTCAATGTTTGACAGTTGACCGACGTACACATTTCGATTTTGTTTGTGCGCGCCATTCAAAATTTTTGTGCCCACGCATGCGGGCACAGCTTTGGGGAACGTTGATGTAGAGATGTGAGAATTTCGAATAAAGATAAAATAAGAAACTCTAGGCACAATTTAATCGCCAGTGCAAACCCGGAACCTTTTTAATCATAANATAACGGTCGATTGATACGAAAANGTGTTTAGTTTGATCATGNAAATTTTGTAAACTTGTGATCTTTAAACATAGGTTTTAGAGAACTTAGTAAATACGCTTTGCCCTGTTAAACAGAAAATCTGTCATTTGGTTTACGCAAGTATAGGCCTACATCTCCAAAAACTTCTCCATCAATGAGACATTTTCGATAACTTCATTTTTTGCAGTTAATGTTCAAGGAACTGCTGAAGTAAACGTTCCAGCAACTGTGCAAGCTGTTTTGGAAACTGGTGACACTGGAAACCGAGGAACTGACAAAACTAACACTGCTGGAATTGGTCAGATAATTAACATTGCAGGGATTGGCGGCGGTAGCAGTCAAGGGGCTAGTGAGGTTAACATTCCGGGAATTGGACCATTTGACATTCAGTCTCTGACTCAAGCTAACTTTACAGGACCTGCTCAAATTAATGTACCTGGTATTGGCCTGATTACCGTTTCTGCGTCAGGGCAAGTCAATGTTCCAGGATTCGGTCAATTCAACGTAGCGGATCTTGGCTGATATCAGCATCAACGTCCTTGTAAAAATGTAATGTGTATTTAAGTTGGTGATAGTAGTTATAGAAATTCTTCTGTGAACATTCGTTTCGTACACGACTCTCAGGCAATTTACCTATCTCATTTGACATAAGAGGTGGAAAATAATTTTTACTTTTTGTTGAAAGTTAACTCTGTAACATTTTATATCTAACATCAGATCAACGATCATTCGTTGATTTTCGTAATTTTTAGCTCTTGCGCAGGATAGCTATTATAGCCCAAACAGGGTTAATCAGTTTGTGATTTTGCCTCCAAAGATTTCTCAAAGGTTAATGGTGGTGTTATGTTTAAAACTTTAAAACACCTGGAATTTTTACAGCGTTAAATGTCCAATTTTTTCCTGTATTGAAAATAATTGTTCGCATACAGATTTGTATTGCAAGTACTTGATGAAACCACAGGTAGTTGTCATTCAGTGAGAACAGCATATAGCTAACAGACAGCAAGAGTATTCCCGCTGGTAACGATAGTTTTCAGACGTCTTAATGATAAACTTTTTTTTGCTTCCACTAATGATAAAAAACTGTTGATGAAGAAATACCTCAAGATAATAATAAATGTGCAATTGTGCGTAACCTGGGATGTTTCCGCGTAAAGGCCAAGCATTCTCATAAGCGTCCGGCCAGAGTGTCCCCAGGGACGCCGGAACAGCGGTAGGGCAGGGGAGAAATAAAAGTTGAGAGCAATGGAAACTTGTAAGAGACAAACGAGTCGTTACCAATTACGTTTGCTTCTATTCATCAACATTGTTGACCTCAAAAATAATAACATAAATTATAGAAAACCATTATTAATTTCCTGGGTGTGTGAATAGCTGCAATAAATTTGTTTCAAGTCGATCTTGACAATAATCCATGAAATTACCTATTTTACGATTATGAAAGGCACCTCCGCCACCGTTTCCCCCCTTTTGAAAGGTCAGGGGGAAATTTTCCCCCGCTATGACCCCGTTCTTCGACGTCCCCGCGTGTCCATGTTCACGTGTGCGTTAAGACCTGGGGGATTACGCTCGCTTGCATCGCGCATAAATGACTTTCCTGATGCATGCTTGAGACTTTGTGCCGCCGCTTTCGCATAAACGCATCATCCAACCAATCTACAGTGCTGCGGTGTAGATTAAGAGATATCTTTTTGCGAGAAATGTGTTTAACAACGCAGTTTCAATTGTTGTGGGCAGGGCCGGTGCTTTTTACGGCTGGGCAGATGTTGGACGTGTACTATTCTCACATGTATTGGCTTTTTCCTTGGTTGGTAATAGGTCGAGTTATCAACTATGTGCGTTTAAACATTGCATAAAAATTTATTGCAAATAAAATTGCCCTGTTGATATTTGTTTGCTAAAGAAATGACTGGAAGATATCAGACAGCTGTATTTGAAGTTCATAGTCAAACTCTTCTCAGATCTGTTATTCATCAATAACCAAACTCTTCTCAGATCTTTTATTGATCAACAACCAAACAGGGGCAAATATCATCACAGCTGTATTTGAAGCTCATAATCGAACTCTTCTCAGATCTTTCATTGATCAGTAACCAAACTAACAACACTTAAACACATGTGGCCCAACTGATAACACTCTTGTGATGCTCACATACGTCTCAGCACAAATTTATGATGCAAGCTTGCTTGTTTAATGATCACTATCGAAAAACTCATTATTAACTTTATACCTTGACATGACGGTGTGATTATGGATGTTGCGCAGTGTTCCTCGATCTGTGGTTTGACTAATGAACTACATTTAAATGTTTACCTAGGTTCTCATTAATAAGAAGCAGTAAAACGGGTTTAATTTAAAGTAAAACATTTACAGTCAAAAAACTAAGTTTCACACTCTTGCCATTGTTCCAGTTTCACTGCAGGTTTGATCGATTGCAAAAACTCTTTCATCAATCTTTGCCTTATGGTAACTGCTGATCCTGCATTCGCTGGTGCATGTTTAACGCTGCAGCAACACCTAACACAGATCCCAGCATGCGATTTTTCGTCATAACCTTTGCCGCTAATTAACCGACTATAACAAAGTTTGTCATTACTAATAAAAGCCTTTCTGCGCAGAGATGACATCGACTGCTTCGCCGTCGGGTGTTTGCACAAACCTCGAAGTGCCTGAAAACGGTTTTGTGCGACCTGAGGGCCAAACTTCCTGGCAAGCGTCTGAGTTGATTGTGTACGATTGCCGGCCAGGTTATCGACTCGAGGGTATTGGTACGAGGTTCTGTCAGGATGACGGAACAGTATTTGGAGCCGTCCCTAAATGCATACGTAAGCCACCCAATGGGTTGTTTCGCTAGTGGCCAGACAGGATCTTTGAGCAAGTAGCAATGACCTAGCGATCGCTGTTACTCACTTCTCACCACGATATAACTAGATTTACTATATGACCATATTTTTCTCACTACGAGTAAACGTTAGCGTTCGTAAGGAAAAGTTAATGTGACTTCATTTCACTTTAAGTTGTAACTTGTGGCCACGGACAGCAACGACCAAAAGTAGACACCAAAGAATATTTTTTTCTTCTCTCCTTTTCATTTTCCTCAAACAAAGACGACATAAAATTTGTAAAAAACAATTGTGACAAAATTCTGTTTGCCTGGAGCAAATGTGCAGCAAAGCATCATCGATCCTCCTCGACCCACATATACGCTCCTGCTTGAAGAAAACCGCATAAATTGAAAAAAGTTTGAACCAATTCAATTCACTCCTAAGTTTAGGTGGTCATGTCTTTTCCAACCATTTCTTTTACTATTTAATTTTCTGAGCCCTTGAAACAACTTACGTTTTCATCAATTATTATCGTTTTGAGAACAAAAAAAGGCCTTATATAATTTTTCAGCTGTTATAACCAGGCCAACATGCTAATAACCACCAGCTTATGATCAGCATGCCGCATACGAGGTATGATCATTGGAGGTTTTGGCGCACACCCTCTTTTTTAAAATTTTTATCCTCTTTCATGTGAAGATTGCTGGCTTTTATAGACAGAAAATTGCAGCAGTTTTTTGTGATACCCATTCCTACAACAAAAACATGAATTTGATAATAATTAATTGCTTTGATGAGTTCTGAGCCTAGAAACATAGGCATTTCTGGTGTTGTTCTTCACTCTACTGTAATTTCATTAGCGCGCTAGAAAGCTTGTGAAGTTGAGGTGATTTACGTGAATCGTCGTGTTGAGGTAGGTTCCATCACCATTCCCTGAAAATAGTTGCATGATCCTGTCTGAACAACGATTTCATTATCACGTTGTTTTATATCTTCACTAAACCACTGTGCAGGATCAACATCCTTCACAATCTACAGCCCTATAAAACATAAAAAGTGGGATTGCATGCGGTGATTGCTTCAACACCATACTGACATTTTTGTAGAACATTAATGGTACGTAGATGAAACATATTAATCCTGTAAAAACCATCAAACTTAAAAATAAAAAAGTGGTGTTTGAAGATTGCAGTCTGCGTTTAAATGTCATTTCAATTTTCTATGATAATCAGCATCAGCTTTTTACTTAAAGACTTAGACAAACGCTCAGTCCTTACAGAGACCGCAACTGCATGTCATCAACACTGCGAGGAGAAGCGATATTTAATTTATTGCTTATTAAATTTCACATCTCCTCTGTCTTAACGAGTTATCTGCAAAATTTGAAATTTTTTTGAAATTTGTGGAAAACACACCAAACAAATATTGGAAACTCGCGGCCAAATAAGCAGATTCGAAAAGTCAATGTTGAAGTGTCAAAACGAGTGCAAATATGAAGCTTCAAGATTCCTTTAACAGCAAATTTAGACATTTTCTAGTATTGAGGACATGGAAGGTTCATCAGTCACATCCTACTAGCGTGAATTGATTTACAGCGGCGAAATTATCCAGAAATTTGACGTCTGCGTGATCATGAGTCCTGCTCTTTTCTAACAAGAAATTGTGTCGTTAAGAGGCAAAGCAGAAGCGTGGTCTTGTTATTGTCAGAAAACCGCTTTTCGGAAAACAGAAGGTATAAGCACAAACGTACACGACTGGTTCATATAAAAACTGTTGCGTTATAAAGCTCGACGCTTGTCAGCAAAGCTTCCCACACATATCCAGTAGGAGCAGAATTTACATCTTGAATTCAGCTAGACTTTGGATGATACTCATCGATACTCATCCAGTGCGAACAATTTATTCAAATAGTATTTATTCTTCACGAAATAAAAGGTAATTGCTCATCCGCATGCTTGCGCACGAAATCTTGATTGCATTAAAAGTTTAGACCCTGATCTTACTGGATATGTGACAGCATATACAAATATACAGCAGACGTGTCAGAAAGCAACAACATGGTGGGACTTCATTGCAAACAATGAGGTTGAAGGCTGCCAAATGACATAGTCCAACCAAAACTGTGGACTGCAATTCTACGAAACATTATGCACGTTTCGCCCAAGTTTAAATCAAGAAAAGAGAATGTATGGGGTGGACTTCATCAGTCAGTATCTTTCACTACATGGTGATAACGAAAAAGAAATTTTTGACGAGTACTACGTTATTTAACTTCGCAACCAGCGCACCAACCATCTACCTGCACAAGAAATGGTAAAAGAGTTCGGAACACCTGAAGTGCAGAAGATACATTTTTAAAGTCCATTGCAATTAAAAGGTACATTCAGCCGGATGCAGATTTTGAAAAGCTCAGTCTTAAAGCAACAGTAACAGTTACGGGATATTTAAATCATGGATCAAATTTAAACAATAATATTCGACGGAGGAAAAATAGAGTGAGTAACAATGCATTTTTAGGATTGCAATATTGATATTGTGTGATTGTTATAGTTTTTAAATACATGTATCTCAGGTACTGCTGAAAAGTATATGAAAGAAAAAAAAATAAGAACAACTTCACAGTTAGTTCACGGATTACTTTTACAGTTACATGTGAAGCAAGTATAAATAAACAGTGCATCTTGAACTGATTCTTATAAAAAAGGTACGACACGCGATTTAAGCTTTTTGTTTTCTTGTTGCTCACCACTGTCCTGATTTTGCAGTGCTTGTCGCGGGCCCGTAGCCACGGGGGCATTCGGGGACAAAGTGGCCCCAATTCTTTTTTGTGTCCCCAAAATTTTGCTTTGCTCAGAATTTTTTTATTAAAACATCTAACAAAAACAAAAATCTTGCCCTCCTAAAAATGTATTTTCCCCCCAAACCTCAAAAACCTGGCTACGGGCCTGGCTTGTAAATATTGATAGTAGTCACAAAGCAAACAATAGCGATATTTTGATTGCTTATATTAGATTACAAATAAGTAAATTACCTTAATTTATGCTCCTTGGAAAACATTTGAAAATAAAGGAACTGGTTTGCACATTGATAGAACTTTCACTTTGCTATCAAAAACATTTGGATCAAACAGGCATTTTCAAAATTGTCTTATTGCAAACTGTAAAGAAATAATTTTGCTGGTTTCAAATTATAGTTACAATGCTGTCGCACTCAAGGACCTCCAATACTTACTGCAAAATATTGCGTCGTTGTTCATGCCACACTTACACAAAACAGCAATAAATTTTAGTGCAATCATCTTTTACTCTAACACAAAAGTTACGTCTTGTGAACACAAAAATCGTGCAGGGATAAATGAATTTTTAACAATGTAACCTGCTTCTTCGTTTTCAAAAAGCAGTATTTTGTTTTTCACCTTTGCTACTACGTAACATCAGGCAACTGAACACTTTTCAAAAAGTTGACTTCACAAACTTACATGAGATATTAAATGTTTTAAAATTACGAAATAAGATTTGTTTTGAGTTTTTTCTGGGAGTTTTTTAAGCAACTTATAAAGCATGCGAACATAAGAAACATGTTTTTCGACAAAAAGCAACGATTCATATAAAGCTTGCATTGGGATTGCAAGGTTATTTTGATATCATGCAATAAGCGCTGTCTCACGTCGGTTTAACTACTGGCGTGTTGAAGAAAGAAACCACTCTGTTCCAGGACGCCAAATTTATAGCAACTAACTGAATATGAATTTTAAGAAAATAATTTTGAATGTAGGTACTTTGCATGAACACTGCATGCTGCACCTTGATACGGTATTTATGAAAACTAATTTCTAACTTTTGTTGTTATTTTTCGGACTTGTTGCCAATAAGCACCTCGGGATTTTTTTGCATTAACAGGCCGTTGTTTATTTTCTACAGGCCAAGCAGCCCAGCCTTATCTAACCACAACACCTCCCCAATACAACGTGCCAGGAGTCGGTGGGGGCAACCCAACGTTACCGAGCCGCTGCGCGCATTCCTTGACGAACGGATATTTCTATGTTAACGGAATGCAAGTGACTGAAATACCATTAAACACGCCTTTCGAGTATAGGTGCGCCCCCGGCTTTGAACTAGACGGCATAGGCAGAAACATGTGCCTGGAGAATGGATTGGCTGTGCAGGCTACTCCCACATGCAATGGTAAGCGAAACGGTTAGTCCAGACCAGTTTTGTATGAAAAAAAAGTGCACCGGTCAATATTTTTAGCACATATAACTGAAGATGTGTTAAAAAACACGAAACTAGTTTTCTTGCGCAAATAAATCGCTTGAGTGGGTCACTGCTCTGACTTAACTATTTTATTGCTGAATGATACCTATAATCTTGAATCATCGCAAAAAGATGAAAGCAGAACCAAGCAAAAGATTCCTCAACCAGCTTGCTGAAAAGCTAGAGCTCGTCTTGTTGTACTTGAGAATAATTACTAGGTATTTGCTTCTTTACTAAGTACACAAAACTTTAGTATTAGCAGTTGAAGAGTTCTTTGTAAAAGTAGATAAAACAAACACTACAATTCATCAAAAGTAGAATTTGTGAAATTATGAACATGTATCTCTGAGAATCAAATAATTGGCAGTTACATCATGGAATTATTGTAAATCTGTACACTGGGTCTTGTACAGGTTATCCAATGATAATGTCCATTTTTCATATTTATTCCCCAGCTTTATACTGGGGGTTTGCAGCAGTCATCTTATCACGAAATTTGTACAACTACATTATTTTTATGACAAAGTATTGGGAGAACATGACGTACTGTGATCTCCTTGTCCATAAGTTAGGAGGGCATGTACCCCCTGAAAATCGGTCTCTGGCGCAACCACCAATGCGGGTGGCACCCATAACCGAGTGTTGAAAATCAGCTCGATTACAACTGTTTTGCCCAAACCAGCGGTTACTCTATTTCAAATTTTGGGATAAGCAGGATTTGTTCATACAATCTCGTACTTGCTCTTTGAAAGTTTGAGTTTTTTTGTTCCTTGTTTTGCATTTTCTTTTTGTTAGTATGTGATCTGAGCGACATAAACTTTTACAAAATAATGCTCTAGCGCAGAAGAGCAGCCGAAACTAGCCGTTAAATGTAGATGTATAACTTTTTGGTAGTTACAATGCCCCATGGCTTACAGCTGTCTGCCGAGCGTATTTATCATATTCAAGCAAAACATGCTACATGCAGAGCGAGTCATTCGAGCGAGTAAGCCGTGTCCTGTACATAACTGAGATTGTACAGCGAAAGCAATCTTTTTACTCCTCCCGGATTTTGTAACTTGTCACTGCTTTTGTTGTAATATTTTGCAATCACATGCTTGTGGGAAAGCGTTTGATAAAGAGCAAAAAGCGTTTGTCCTGAAAAAATTCTGCTTCCGTGGTTTCTGTCACCACTCGAGGAAGGTAGCATAGCCGGCCCAAAAGTTTGGAAGGGGCCAAATATTTTTAATTTAAGCAAGCAACAGTATTTGGCTAGGGACATCGCCTCCCAAACCACAAAACGACAAGTTATGCTAGAAATTTTCGGGGGCGTGGCCTCTTTGGCCCCTCCTGGCTACGTTTATGCTCGTGGTTCGCCGTTTTCTCCATGCCGCAAGATCTGTCCGTGCCTTGGAAATATCCGAAATATCAAAATTGGCAAACGTGTTTATTACATTACCTCAATTTTCCCGCCGTCATCACGACTTTGCAGTTTCGTCCACGTTTTTATTTGACCAACTCCTGGGCGTCAGCAACCAGTGCCCTAGACAACAAATACCTGGTTTTATTATTTCCCACGCCGCTCGGGTGGGGTATTCTCATGCTCACCTCTAGACGTTTGAACAAGAGTCGCTGATGTTTTTGCAACGGCACTTTTAATTTTAAATATCTGAAATGTAAAGCCCTTTCAACACTCAACTACAGTAAGATTTGCTTGATTCCTCTCACTAGAATATAACAACTTTTTCACATATACTAAACAGAATCGTTAACCTTTTGACTGAGGCAAACTATTGCCATTTTCTTTCAGTAAGATGCACTGACAACGCGTTTTTTTTAACTCCGAGATAATTTATCTCTGACAGTCTTTCTACCTAAAGCAACCACTGTTCCATGCTGAAATCTCGCCACAGGATTCGTGTGTTCGTAGCCATATTTTTCTCGGAGTTCTATGGTCAGAACGGGTAATGTTTGATGGCAGCTTAAACAGAAACAATGGTTTATAGCTCAAACCACAAACGGAAATATATGGTCTTCTTCAGCTTGCACTAGAAATACTTACCTGTGTTGGCCATCAGGTGGGGTCATAAGTTATGAGGCTCTTCAAGGTATGGCCACAAGTTGTGCGCCACTGTACTAAGCTGAAGAGTAATTTTGAATCGAAAACTGTTCGGACCGTTTTTTCGGAAATTTTAAACCTCGCTGACAACGCTTTCGAGTTGCTAATGGTTGTAATCCAAGCATCAACAGCTTTTGACATTCTACTGTATTTTAGGTTTAAGCTTGTGCAGAGCCCCTTATCTGTATCATATGGCAACCACTAAACATTTAGCCACCTTCATTCCATTAAAAACGCTTCGAGCTGCACATTCAGTAGACTTTAAGCAACACTGCTGTATAAAAATATTTACTTCGGCAATTTAAGCTAAATTTGAAGGCATTTGACGCTTTCACGTCTCTGGCATGTCAACGTTTCAAAATGTTTTATTACACCATCGCAGAAATGTACCTGCAGTGGATTCCTTGAAACGAGCTTGTTTCAGATTATCTCAAAATGACTTGAGCCAGTTTGTGAGAAAATAACTTGACTCGAAAAGAGTTAGTTTGTAAATTACTCAAAAAACTCGAAATGAATTGAGTTATTTTATAGGCGAAAATAATTATTTGCTCTTCACTGTTTTTGCAAAAAAAAAGAAAATAATTTTTAGAAGTCTTTGGAATGAATTGACCTTTCAGGTATTTTTTCGTGAAAACCGCTGGTGTTCCAACCCGACCCATCTAGTCAAAACTTGTCGACTCAAAATAACTCGACAGCAAACACGAAGAACTAGACACGACCAGACAGCAACTTGCAACTCGAATTGGAATCTACTCCACCGACACTGACTTGAACTTAGTGCGATGACTCGGATTTAGTCTGACACATTCACAATTTATTCTAATCTGTGCAGGACCCTGACCTTTGAATAGTCATTCTGTTGCAGTGAAAATAGTTGATTTGTTTCCGATTCATGAGCAAATCTCAACATGGTTTGGGGTACGTCAGCTTCGTCAATACTGTGGTACAGTGCTTGTTTTTCTCGTAAAAACAAGACTATCACCGCACAAACCCCTTTCGTTTGTTTTAGCAAATGCTCAATCAGTAATTGAATGACGCTCTCATATATTCTTACATTTTTTGCAGTTGCAGCAACGCAGTAGATCATCGACAAAAGACCAGATTTTGTCACGAAATTTCGAAGAAAAAACTGAATATTTACGCATGTCTGCATTGCAATTTGCGTCGTTACTGCTATCCGATCTGTAGGTGGCTTCGAAATGGAAACCTCCTTCACATATTATAATATGGTGCTTGAAAAATTTTATTTTTAAAACGTTCAATAATTTTGCTTTTTGCGCTAGTCGCGGTTTTCTGATAGACGCACTAATCATTGATGCAAACAAAAACTTCAACTAAACCATAGAATGGACAATTACTGGGGCACTTGGACAAGGAACGATTCCAAGGGTTGCTGTGAAAGTTGTTGTTAGATAAAACGTCAATTTTCTGCTAAACGTAGATTTGTCGTTGTTTACTCTTCGTAAAATATAGTTTCTTAAATTGTATTTATGCTGCTAGCGACCCGAAAACATCGCATATTTTTTGCTTTAAAATTCTTACAAATTTGTGCTTTTATCCGCATCTAATGTTCTGTTTTCATGCTTATTGATGTTTGTGTTCAAGGGTGACTGACGCCTGCGCGACGTTATGCTCATAGCTTGTTCTGTTTCATCAAAAATAAATAACTAATTAATATAATATAATAATGTAAATGTATATATCGCGACTCTAACGGATCTGCAGAAGGTGATAGCAAGGGAAAGGAGGACAATTAATCAACTGCACAAGCTTCTGATGCAGCATCATTAGCAACAGCGCCATCACAGGAGCTAATTACCGGAATGGTTAAACTTGCACCACGCCCCTGGCTTATAAATTTGGAAATAGCTCATGGATGCTGAACAGGAGAGGTTACCAAGCTTAGGTTAATGGTGGGTAACTAAAAATGGATAAGTTCCGGCCACATTCAGCGAAACCTTAAATATATGTCATCACACCCTTTCAATGTTTGGAGGCAACAAGTGCGAATGGTGGTACACTCAACAACGGCCCAGTTGGCGATGACCGTGATGCAGAGACATTTTCAAACGGTGTACCGTGAACAACAGTTGGAGCACTGGTTTGTAATCACTTCAAAACCTGTATCAGTTTTTTTTCCTCACAAACCAGTCTTTTTGAGAAGAATATAAAAAGATTGCGCTTCATTGAGATCATAAAATAAAAAAGTTTTCAAAATGTTCATACTGTAGAACTTACCCAGTTAACGCTATATTCATTCCAATGTATCTGCGACAAACCATCTGTGCTGACAATTCCCTGAAAACGGGTCCTCAATGAATGCAACTATGAAACTTAACTCTTTGCCGAGGGTTGGGAAAGTTAGCTTACCGAAACTGCTGAAATGAAAAAAGCGTCAGATCATCAATTCTGACAGTTTTAGTTATCTTGCATACTTTCGTGTTAGCAACACTTAATCCTATTCTGTACTACTGAATAGGTCTTCATCGCTTTCTGATAATGGCTCTGAACATTCATCTGATAAGAGAAATGTAGCAAAGGATTGTGAAGTTTATAAGGTTACTCATTGTAGATAAATGTAGCCAGGCCAAAATATGCCTCCAGGTCCTCATGCCTAAACTGCAAGCTCAAGGCTGGCCCGAATTCCATGACTTTCTTCCTCTCACTGGAGAGAGGTCCGGCATCTCACAAGCATGCAGGGTAAAATCAGCTTCGCAAATATTTGAAAACCTTTAAATTTCTGCCTTTGTCATAGAAAACGACTTTTTTCAGTTTTGCGACATTTCCTTTGAGGATCTATGCACCATGATGAAGTGGGCCTATTTCTGCACAACTTGTGAAGCTTTCTCCACCACAGTGCGCATGACATGACCCAGGGGAGGATCCCGTGGGGGGTGATCTCCTCTCTAGAACTTACGAAAGAAAGTTAAACACCATGATTTTGTGCATATCGGAAAACAGCATTCACGATATAAAGCCATTTTGCCGTCCGTTGTTTTGTCACAGCAGTGTTGTGAAGTATAGTATACTTTATCTCTCTTACAGTAATGAACGCGTACCCGCTTTTCAAGACATACAAGCTAACTCCGGAGAATTTGTTGAACGTTGATATCAAGGAAATACCGGTGCGCCTGCTGCAATCTGCTGGGAACATCAGCACCTCACGCATTACTGCA